>Ga0209300_1000003_pt1 | contig 267031 bp, 220 predicted proteins | sample Shrwel_input2_RT_FD_187535 | JGI IMG/M metagenome (GOLD analysis project Ga0209300, IMG submission 187535) | Subsurface microbial communities from deep shales in Ohio, USA - Utica-3 well 1 S input2 RT (SPAdes) (version 2) ... | reverse complement strand
GATCCGCCAACCGCAGCCAATCCCACGCCGCCCATTCAAGGGGCTCTCCGCTGTCGAGAAACGTCAGTATCATCTGGCCATAGTCACGCGCCTCGCCGAGCGACTCCCACCACTGACGTCGCGCGCCTTCGCTCTGAGTGGTCAAGCGCGCAGCATCGAGATCCCATGTATATCGATGCCCTTGACCGCCCAACCACAGCAGCATGCGAATCAGTTCATCGCGCCCGTCAATGCGCCATACATCGGCCAACCAGCGTTCCACTCCCGGCCAATCCAAGCGCGCGTCGCACGTCCCGGTCAACACGGGGGCGAAGACCGCACGCAGGCGCCATACGCCCTCGTTCTCCTCCGCCGGCCAAGGCAGTCGGCGCGGTCGGTCGGCTAACCACGTAGCCAGTACTTCCCAAGTAACCCCGGCTGCTTCACGCTCAAGTTGCGACAATGCCCCGCAGGCCTCGAGAAAGCCGTCATCATCGTGAGTCCAGTCGATTTGTCCTCGCTCATGACGCAGCGCCGTTAGCCATGCATCCAACGATGCATGATGCATCTGGATGTCGGCGGCAACCCATTCCGCCCAGGCATGGGCCCGGGGAGCATCCAGCCAGCCTGCGGCACCCGACAATGCCAACAACTCAAGTGCCTGTAGCTGGCGCAGGGCTTCGCCCTGCCCCGGCATGCACACTTCAGCCAAGCGCCAGCCGAGTTCTCCCCGTTCGCGCACGTCCAACAACGCTAGGCGTGCCTGTGCCGTCTCAGGCGGCACACTCAACGGTTCGGGATCAAACACCCAGCCGCACAGCACCAATTGCTGTGCCCACCAGGCGTTAAGAGGATCGATCAAGACGCACCTCACTCATGACTCGGCATTCACACAACGGCGCCATAGTGTACCGGAAAGAGGCTGGTGTCGCCGATACACAAGGCACGATAACCTGTCCACACGGAGACGAAAAATCGCTGGACGCCACCCTAGTCAAGTGTTTTAAATAATGCACACATCGTCAAACAATAGGCGATCAATCACGCTTCTCACTCGGAGGCTTACATGAGTCAGCCAACACCCGATATCTTGATCGACCGTGCTTATATCGGCGGTACATGGCGCGATAGCGAGCGCCGTTTCGCGGTCACCGACCCCGCCACGGGCGAATGCCTGGCACAGGTCCCCGACCTGGGCGCCGACGAGGCACGCGAGGCCATCGCCGCCGCCGAGACCGCGTGGCCGCAATGGCGTCGACGTACCGCCAAGGAGCGCGCGTCCTTATTGCGTGCCTGGTTCGAGCTTGTCATGACGAATCGTGAGGCACTGGCGCAACTGATGACCTTGGAACAAGGTAAGCCGCTCACCGAATCGCGGGGCGAGGTCGCCTATGGAGCGAGCTTCATCGAATACTATGCCGAGGAAGCCAAACGCATCGCTGGCGAGACCTTGCCAGGCCACGGCGCCGACAAGCGTATTCTTGTCATGCGCGAGCCGATCGGCGTGGTTGCCGCGATTACGCCCTGGAACTTCCCGCTGGCGATGATCACCCGCAAATGCGCACCGGCCTTGGCAGCCGGCTGCCCAGTGGTGATCAAGCCTGCGGAAGCCACACCGCTGACTGCCCTGGCCCTGGCCAAGCTCGCCGAGGACGCCGGCCTGCCTGCAGGCGTGATTAACGTGCTCACCGCCGAGAAACCCGCCGAGATCGGACACGTACTGACCACCGACCCAAGGGTACGCAAGGTCTCGTTCACCGGCTCGACACCGGTCGGCAAGCGCTTGCTGGCGCAGTGCGCTGAGACCGTCAAGAAAGCGTCTCTGGAGCTGGGCGGAAATGCGCCGTTCGTGGTCTTCGACGACGCCGATCTGGATGCCGCCGTGGAAGGGGCCATCGCCTCCAAATTCCGTAATTCCGGGCAGACTTGCGTGTGCACCAACCGCTTTTTGGTGCAGGACGGCATCTACGACGCCTTCATCGCCAAGTTCGCCGAACGCATCGCGACACTCAAGGTCGGTAACGGTCTCGATGACGACGTGACCCAAGGCCCCTTGATCAATGCCGCAGCCATCGACAAGGTACAGACACACATTGCCGATGCCCGGTCCAAGGGCGCACGCTTGGTGTGTGGTGGCGAACCGCACGCGTTGGGCGGCACCTTCTTCCAACCGACCCTGCTCGCCGACGTCACCGACGACATGCATGTTGCCCGCGAAGAGACATTCGGCCCCGTGGCACCGGTCTTTCGCTTCACCGACGAGGCCCAGGCCATCACGATGGCTAACGACACCGAATTCGGCCTTGCTGCCTATGTCTATGCGCGCGACTATCGACGCATATGGCAAGTAATGGAAGGCCTCGAATACGGCATGGTCGCCATCAACGAAGGGCTTCTATCGACCGAACTGGCGCCCTTCGGCGGCATCAAGGAGTCCGGATTGGGACGCGAAGGTTCCCACCACGGTCTCGAGGAATACACCGAGCTAAAATACGTCTGCATGGGCGGACTTTAACCAGGAGGCAAGCATGAACAACGCACAGCTCAACGAACTCAAGACACGTTACGTCGCCAGTGGTGCCGCGAGCCCGGCGACCCAGTTTGCAGAACGTGCCGAGAACGCTTTGATCTGGGACGCCGACGGTAATCGCATCATCGACTTCGCCGGCGGCATCGGCGTGCTCAACGTCGGCCATCGTCATCCCAAGGTGGTGCAAGCAGTCAAGGACCAGCTCGACAAAGTCATGCACACCTGCCAGACGGTGATGCCCTATGAAGGCTACGTGAAGGTCGCCGAGAAACTAAGCCAGCTCACCCCAGTACGTGGCCACGGCAAGGTAATGCTCGCCAACTCCGGAGCAGAAGCATTGGAAAACGCCGTCAAGGTGGCCCGCGCGGCGACGGGACGCGACAACGTCATCTGTTTCACCGGCGGCTATCATGGCCGGACCTTCATGACCATGGCCATGAACGGCAAGGTCGCGCCCTATGCGACTGACTTCGGCAGCATGCCGGGCAACGTCTTCCGTGCGCCCTACCCGGTGCCCTATCACGGGGTCAGCGAGGAAGAAGCGCTAAACGGCTTGAAGATGACACTCAAGACCGACGCCAACCCCCACAACACTGCCGCCATCGTGCTCGAGCCGGTACTCGGCGAAGGCGGCTTCTACGCGGCCTCGCCCAGCTTCCTCAAGGCGGTCCGCGAGATCTGCGACGAGCACGGCATGCTGATGATCGTCGACGAGGTGCAATCCGGCTTCGGGCGCACCGGCAAGCTGTTCGCCATCGAGCACAGCGGCGTTGAGCCCGACATCATTACCATGGCCAAGAGCATGGCCGACGGCATGCCGATCTCCGCCGTGGTCGGCACCGACAAGGTCATGGACGCCTCCGGTGGCAACTCTCTGGGTGGTACCTACACTGGCAGCCCAGTTTCCTGCGCCGCCACCCTTGCGGTACTGGAAGTCTTCGAGGAAGAAAAAATCCTCGAGAAGAGCCAAGCGCTGGGCGATAAGCTGGGCGAGCGTTTCGCAAAATGGCAGCAAGACTTCGCCTGCGTCGACAATGTCCGCCACCTGGGGGCCATGGCCGCCTTCGACGTGGTCGCCGACAAGACCAAGCACACGCCGGATGCTGAACTGACAGGGGCGGTGTGCAAGAAGGCGCGCGAGAAAGGGCTGATTCTGCTGTCTTGCGGCCTTTACGGCAACACCCTGCGCTTCTTGATGCCGGTCACCATCGAGGACGAAGTACTCCAGGAAGGCCTGGACATCATCGAAGCCTGCCTCAAGGAGTTGAGCCACGCGTAAAGGGCTCGGGCTTACTCATGACAAGAAGGGGCGCCATGCCGATGGCGCCCCTTTGTCGTTCAGGCGGTGGAATTCTAGCCGGGCCACAGCGTCAGCGCGCCACTTTCTCGGTATGCGACGGCGACGAGCCCACCCTTGGCAGTAGCCGACGCTGCATGGCATTGCGCACCCGCAATACGAACTGCTCCTGAAACATCACGCAAAACAGTACCGTCAACGCAAGAAACAACGGGTAAAACATCAGTGAGCTGTCGCCGGCTGCCCCAAGGCAAGCCCGAAATTCGCTCGTGCACAGCCCAGGCTCTCCCGCAAGCACGCGCTCGAGTCGTGTAAAGATCACGAACAGCGGAACATGTAGCGCAAACATCGGCAGCGATGCCCCACCCAGTCGACTCGCTAAACGGCGAACACGACGGCTATTGGGCGTGCGCCACTGCGTGGCCAGCAAGATCAACGCTAACTGCGCGGGCAATAACAAGCCATTGTGGAGTAGGTAATACCAGGCATGCCCTTGGCCCAACAACCAGACCGCCCCCACGACACAGCTCGCCACGAAAACCACCAACAGCAGACGCTGCCTGGCGCTTAGCCGACCGCCCGCCGCACGATAGCGGGTGTACCATACGCATAATAGTATCCCCGCCACGAATTCCGGTAAGCGGATAAAAGGATTGCGGTGCAGGATCCCGGTTTCGGGCATACCGAAATTCGTCACCGCAATGACTACCAAGGGCGGGATCAAGTACAGCAAATTGGTCACGACCAAGGCACGCCCCACACGGCGGAGACGAAACAGACGCGGCGCCATCCACGGGAAGACCAGATAAAAAGCCATCAGCGCCGAAATCGACCAGGACGGTGGATTGAAGGTCAGATAATACGGATTCCAGGCATGCAACAGACTAAAATTGAGCACTAGATTAAGCGCGAGTTCTCCATTGCCCATAAAGTGTTCCAGGGCTCCCGGTGTCGCCTGCCCCAAATCGTTATTGACATCATAAATGACGAAACGGGGCGACATTCCAGCGTCTTGAGGAGTAATGGCAAGATAACCTACCAACATGGAGATACTAATCGCCAGCAACAAAGCCCCGATATGAATCGGGTACAAATTCGAAAAACGCTTGATCCAGAAGCTGCGTGCCGGCTCACGCAGCTTGCTCTGATTGTCTAGATAGACATGCGTCAGCAAGAATCCCGAAAGCACAAAAAACGTACTGGTCGAAAAGAAACCGATATCCGTCACGTAGTGCGACCAGTCCCTAATCGATGGATAGGTGTGCAGCGTGTGAAAAATGACGATATAAAGCCCGAGCACGAAGCGCAGCCACTCCAGGCCGATGAAGCGCTCCTTCTGGCTTGCCTGTGATGTCTTGTCCATAAGCGCGCGTCTCGCAGCGGTGCCGACGGCACGGTATCCATGAAAAGCCCCGGCGAATCGATGGGCCGGGGCAATATATCATTCGTTTTTTCATTCCACGGGGCATCGCTCGTATTGGTGACCCGTGGATGATAGCCACGATGGCCTGCTACGACTTTCGCACCTTAGCCACAATCCACAACAGCACCACCGCGCCAATCACGGCCATGATCAACGAGCCGATGATATTGGTCTGCGTAAGCCCCAATAGACTGAAGAGGAAGCCGCCAATCACCGCGCCCACGATGCCGACGCCAATGTTGCCAAGAATACCGAAGCCGCCACCGCGCATGATCTTGCCTGCAATCCAGCCGGCCAGGCCTCCGATGATCAACCACAGAATAATACTCATGCCTTTATCTCCTTCTTTCCTTGAATACGATGTTATGCGTCAGGCCGCTCACGGACACCGTCTCCAGCATAGCAGCTAGGCCAACAGTGATGACTGCGTACCTTATCGCCTCATCCTGGCACCCTCCATGAGACAGGCGTCGGCGTACCCAGTTCGCGCCAGTCCGGATGTGCATCGGGCGATGTCCAGACCTTGTGATGCAACATCGACAGCAGCACGGGGTCGTCGAGGAAGTTCAGTTGGGTCGCAGGCTTCACCTTGCTGGGGTTCTCGGCGACAATCGCCCTGACCCGTTCTTCACGACGCCGCCTCAGAAGCATCGAGACGCCATGTCGGCTTGTAGCCAGCGCACACCCTAGCGCATTGGCTACCGGATCGACGACCACCTGAACAAAGCTCGGCGCCGCCGCTTGCTGGGCACGCATACGTTTTAGATGACGCACCATGCGCCGCAGCACACGCGGCGGATGCGTCTCTTCGGGAATACGAAACAAGCGCGCATGCTGACACCAGCGCCCCAGCGATACACGACTGGAAAGCACCGAGACGGGAATCGACACCATCAAGGCACCGACGATGGGCGCCAGCCACCAGAGAAAAGTCGGTTCCATGTAATACACGCCTACGGCCCACACCGCCCCGATGAGCGTCTGCACGCCATGGTGACGCACGGCATCGCCCCACGGCGTATCGCTGTTATCACGCGACGGAGAGCGCCACTGTATGGCGCGCCCCAGAAGCGCCGTCAACACGAAACGTGTATGAAAGAGCATTCGCACCGGCGCCATCAGCATGGAAAACAGCGACTCCAAGACCATGCTCGCGAATAACCGCAGGCTCCCGCCAAATTCCTTGGATCCTTGCGCGATGACCAGAATCACGCTGAGCACCTTGGGCAAGAATAAGAGCGTGGCCGTCGCCGAGAACAGCCCCACCGCCATGGCCGGGTTCCACTGTGGCCAGACGGGAAACATCATGCCCGGCTCGGGGAAGTACTGCGGCGTACTCAGCGTGTGCACCGCCAACAAGGCCGTCGACAAGATCAAAAACAGGCACCACAACGGCGCTGATATGTAGGACATCACCCCGGTGAGAAAGACCGCGCGATGCACGGGATGAATGCCCTTGGCCAGAAACAGCCGAAAGTTCATCAGGTTGCCGTGGCACCAACGGCGATCACGGTTGAGCTCATCGAGAAGATTGGGGGGCATCTCTTCGTAACTGCCATCCAGGTTGTAGGCGATCCATACGCCCCACTCCGCCCGACGCATCAACGCCGCTTCGACGAAATCGTGGGACAGGATTTCCCCGGAAAGCGAGCCTTTACCCGGCAGCGGCGCCAGCATGCAGTGACGCATGAAGGGGGCCAGACGAATGATCGCGTTATGCCCCCAGTAATGCGACTCGCCCAACTGCCAGAAGTGCAGCCCTGCCGTGAATAGCGGACCATAGACGCGCGTGGCGAACTGCTGCATGCGCGCATAGAGGTTCAGGCGGCCAGAGGCGCGTGGCGCCGACTGAATGATCCCCGCCTTGGGATGGGCTTCCATCAACCGCACTAGGCGCGTCAGACAAGCACCGCTCATGACACTGTCGGCATCCAGCACCACCATGTAGCGATAATTAGCGCCCCAGCGACGACAGAAGTCGTCGATATTACCGCTCTTGCGCTTCATGCGGCGCTGACGGCGCCGGTAGAAGACACGGTCGAAGGCATCCAACTCACGACACAGGGACAACCAGGCGTGCGTCTCCGCGATCGCCAGCTCGGGGTCAAAGGTGTCGCTCAGAATGAACAGGTCGAAGTGACGTTCCTGGCCGCTATCACGCAACGACTCGAGCGTGGCGCGCACGCCAGCGAAAACACGCGCGACATCTTCGTTGCAGATAGGCACGACCAAGGCTGTGCGTGCCGTCTCGTCGATCGGCGCATCCTCCTGCACGTCACGCGCATCGATCGCGTAGCGGTCGCGTCCACGCAGAAGCTGGAAAAATCCCATGAGGGCTGTCCAGAATCCAGCCGAGACCCAGCAAAACAGCAAGACGAACAACGCCAGGATAGCCACTTCAAGCGCTTGTTTGCCTTGATAGGGAAGCACCGAACGCATGTAGTTGGCCGCTACCAGGCTTTGCCCTATCACCAGGATCAGCAGGATCTTGCGCCGCAGCATGCCCACCTTCTGCCAACGTGGCGTCGGCGAGGCATCCGACTCGACCTTCTGTCGCCTGCGAAAACCACGGTCTATCCACTTGCGCGTACGCTGAGCATAACGCACGAATGGATTGGTCGCCCAAGGCTCCGGCGACAAGGGTGTGCGCTTCAGCGGCGGTACGGTGCAAAGCCGCGTGATGCCTTGTGCGTCGGTCGTCAGCACACTCGGCGGCGCCAAGGGGCGGGCGCTGTACGCCAGCGTCAGGCGCGCACCTACCGAGGTCGAGGCAGGATCTTCCTTCGCAACCTCGCGCCCGCCGAGGGTGGCGTGCAAGGCTTCCATGCCCTGCTCGTCGAGGCGGCTGCCGAGTAATTCGCGGCGCGCACGACGGGTATCCGTTTCCTGAGCCAAGCGTTCGAGATAGTCACTAGCCGCCGGGGTCGTTGAATCAACCATTGGCGGGAAGCCGATAATGCCAGGTTTCAGAAAGTCGCTTCTCGCCATCCTTCAGGAAGACGCGTATATCCGTCGGTTGACTCGCATTGCCACGCTTGACGCGCAGGAAAATACGCCATCCACCTGCAGCCTTGTTGGGCACCGCACGGCTTGCGACAAGCTCGCCCTTATCGCCAACAGTCGCATCGACCGCCACGTTGGCACCGTCTTCCAGTGCTTCCAGCCCCGGCCCTTTGACATCGATCACGAACGCCAGGGAACCATCGGGCTCACGCACCAGATTGTCCTTACGAACCTCACCTCGCGAGCGACGCGTCTGGTCGACCCATGACAAGTTGGGAGCGTAGAACTTGGCCTCGTGTGTCGTCCAGTACATGCGATAATTGAATTGGAGACTATCACCGGCCTTCGGCGTGCCCGTCGGTTTCCACATCGCCACGATGTTGTCGTTGGTTTCATCGGGCGTCGGAATCTGGATCAACTCAACCGTTCCCTTGCCCCAGTCGCCTTGAGGTTCGATCCAGACACTGGGCCGGCGATCATAGCGATCCACCAGATCCTCATAATCGTGGAAATTGTGACTGCGCTGCAGCAATCCAAACCCTTTGAGGGAGGCAACCTCCTGCTCCTCGATCATCAGGTTCTTGGGATTGGCAAGCGGACGCCATATCCATCCGCCTTTATTCGCGTCGGTTCCATCACCACCATCATGCACCAGCAAGCCGTTGGAATCATGGATCGCCGGCCGATAGTTGAGTGTCTCCGTCGGCTGCGCAGGCCCATACAGATACATGCTGGTCAATGGCGCCACCCCCAGCTTCTCCACGGCATTGCGCATGAAAAGACGCGATGTCACATCGACGACGGTGTCCTCCCCCGGGCGCAGGACATAACGGTAGGCCCCGGTTAAGCTCGGCGAATCGAGCAATGCGAAAATGGTCAGATACTGGCTGTCGGGCTTCGGCTTGACGATCCAGAACTCACGAAAGGATGGGAATTCCTCGCCACTTGGCAGCGCGGTATCGATCGCCAACGCACGTCCCGAACTACCATAGACTTGGTGACGACCCAGGGCACGAAAGTAACTCGCGCCTTGGAACGCCATGACCTCATCCATCTGATTCTCACTGTTGATGGCATTGAGAACCTTGAAGCCCGAAAAGCCCAAGCCTTTCAAGTCTTCCTTGGGAATATCGAGATTGCCGTAATCGAAGTCATTGGGGTCGAAGGAAAGATCCTGGACCTCACCGTTGACGACGGTATGCAGTGTCACGGCACTGTCGAAATGCATCCCCTCATGGAAAAAGGCCAGCTTGAAAGGCAGGTTCTCCCCCTGCCATAACATGCTCTCGTCCTTGGTCTGAATCTGGGCATAATCGGCATATTCCAGCGTACGCAGAGATTCCGGCAGGCTCGCTTCGGGCGCCTGGTAACCTTGACCTGCTAGCTTTTCCGCCTTCTTCGCCACATCTTCAAACCCGAAAGCGAAACACGTCTGCGCTACAAGGATCATCCATATGCTCAGCATGCCCACCAAAGGCCAACGAAAGCGGCACGAAACACTTGTCGTCAGGAAATGTCGATTCGGTACACTCACATTACTACTCCCTTGCGGCTTTTCAGGGGCAAGCCACCCCTTTACGTCACATTCTTCAGTTGGACACGCTAGTGTATGCAGTACACCCAACGAAGATAAAAGTTTCAGAGGAGACGCAGATTGACGAGACGAGAAGCCCTCCATGCTCCCGATACAAGAGCTTAGCATCACGAAGGGCATGAAGGGAGCCCACCGGCAGCATTGTCGTCACATTGCGTTCCTCTCTCCGATGAAGGGTGCCTGATGTCGATATCACCAATTCCGCCTGCCTCTCGCACGCCTGCTCCCGATGTCTGGCGATGGTTAGGGGTTTTCATAGGTCTTGTACTCGCTACTTACCCGATCGTGGCCGCCGATCGTCTCTATCTCGACGATATCTGGCGCAGTATGCACGGCGACCCTGGCTGGACCTCGAACGCGCGACCTCTTGCCGACGCTGTCATGCTCACGCTCAATCTAGGCACACGCGTCGTCGACCTCGCCCCTCTCCCTTTATGGCTGGGTTTGGCCGCCATTGCGACGACACTCATTGCGTTACGTCACGCTTTTGAAGAATTCAACGATGGCCACGCATGGCTTGCGATGGCGCTGCTGGTGCTACAGCCCTTCTTCCTGCAGAACCTTTCCTATCAGTTCGATGCCTTGCCCATGGCGCTAGCTGTCAGTTGCGCCGGGCTGGCGCTCGCCGCCGGCGTGAGATCGTCATCGGGAAAGGGCATCATGCTGTCAGTCATCGGCTTATTCGCCAGCCTGTGCTTCTACCAGGCGGCGGTAAGCGTTTACTTCGTGTTGCTCGCGTTTCATATCCTGCTCAGTCTGGCCACCCATGGCCGATTGCAATGGCGACACCACGTCGGTTTACTGATTGCCGGTACCATCACACTCCTAGGATACAAGTGGGTCTCGGGCTGGTGGCTCGATGGTGGCTATAGCCTCTCGCATAGTCAGATGGTAGCGCCGTCAGCATTACCCCTTCATATCCTCGAGAACACGCTGACCTTCTGGCGTTATGCAGCCAGGACACTCGATGGCGCGCCATGGTGGGGGCTATCGACCATAGCCGTAATCGCACTGCTCGGCCTGATTCTAGGCACTCTCCGCCCTGCACAGGCCACGCGCCCCCTTGCATGGCCCTGGCGGCTCTTGCTCATGTTGGTCATCGTACTGCTACTCCCACTTGGCGCACTCGGCATCATGGCGGCGTTAGAAGATCCGCTCTGGCGCCCACGCACCTTCATCGGATTTGGCGCCTTATGTGCCGGCGCGCTATTTTGCGCGGTCACCACATGCACGCGACTTGGATGGCAGCGACTGGGCACGTCACTACTCATTGTCATATTAGGAGGGGCCACCGTGATCACCTATGCCTTCGGCAATGCCCAGAGCAGTCAGAAAGCGTTCGAGGAAAGCGTGTCACGCCAGTTGGTAGACGACCTGCGACAACTCGATGCACACGGTCCCCTCGTCATCGTCGGCACGCTCCCGCTCAGCAACAGTAGCGCCAATGCCGTACGCGCCTTTCCGGTCCTCGCGACATTGATGAGAAGCTATCTCGACAACGGCTTCTGGTGGGGATATCAAAACCTCTATCGTCTAGGCCTGCCCGAGCGTTACGAGTTCAATGGTGACCAGGCAGTGCGCGATGCGTTCACCGAACGCTGTGGCCGCCTACGCCCCCTTCTGGAACGTGGCTGGTACACGCTGTACCGCTGGCGAGACGCAATATTCGTCTCCTTGGACAACGTCTGTCATAGGCCTCAAAACGGCTTATGAATCGAGTCACACAGACATTTCGTCATCAATGTCAGACAAATGGAGAATGATAGTTTACTATTCGCCGATTAAAATTCGCCCTACGATAGTGTCTATCGACGCGGCCGAGCGCTTGAAGACCAACGATATGCTGGGCGCATGTCGTCGGTCCTCAATCGCCACGGCCATGATCCATGAGAATTCAAGGATGCCTATTCCATGCATGCCCTGACGTTGATCTCGTTTCTTTTCTTCACGGGACTCGTCGCGTTGATTACCTGGCTGATCACGCGCCGAGACGACCTGCAGAGTACTCGCGGTTATTTCCTGGCTGGCCGTAGCCTGACCTTTCCGCTGATCGCCGGCTCGTTACTGATGACCAACCTGTCCACCGAGCAAATGGTGGGACTCAATGGCGCAGCCTTTACCGATGGGCTAAGTGTCATGGCCTGGGAGGTCGTTGCAGTCATCGCGTTGGTACTACTGGCGCTGTTCTTCCTGCCGAGATTCCTACGTAGTGGTATCGCGACCGTGCCACAGCTGCTGGAAATCCGCTTCGACCGCGGCACCCAATTGATCTGCAACATCATCTTCCTGATCGCATACGCGGTCATTCTGTTGCCCATCGTGCTCTATTCCGGGGCCATCGGCTTACAAGGCATGCTCGATCTACAAGGGCTGACCGGCATCGAGTCGAACAGTTTCCTGCTGTGGGCGACCGTGTGGATCGTGGGCCTGATCGGCTCCGTCTATGCGCTCTTCGGGGGGCTACGTACGGTCGCGGTGTCCGATACACTCAACGGCGTGGGACTGCTCATCGGCGGTTTCTTGATCGTATTCTTCGCTCTCAATGCCGTCAGTGATGGCGAAGGTGTCATCGCCGGTTGGAATATCCTCAATAACCAGCATCCCGAGATGTTCAATTCTATGGGACGTGAAGATCAGGCCGTGCCATTCGCCACGCTGTTCACCGGCGTCTTCCTGATCAACCTGTTCTACTGGACCACCAACCAGCAGATCATTCAGCGTACCTTCGCCGCCAAAACGCTCGCCGAAGGCCAGAAGGGCGTTCTGCTGACCGGCTTCTTCAAGCTCCTCGGCCCCCTGTACCTCGTGCTGCCAGGTATCATCGCGTACCACATGTATGCCGACCAGGGTATCCAGGCTGATAAAGCCTACGGGCATCTGGTGTTTGATATCCTGCCACCTTATCTGACCGGCTTCTTCGCCGCGGTGATGGTCGGGGCCATCCTGTCGTCATTCAACTCGGCGCTCAACAGCACCACGACGCTGTTCAGCCTGGGCATCTACAAAGGCGTGATCAAGAAAGATGCAACAGACGAACAGGTAGTCAAATCGGGCAAGATCTTCGGTTGGATCATGGCCGTCGCCGCCATGATCATCGCACCATTGCTCGCGGGTCAGGAAAGCTTGTTCAGCTACTTACAGACGATGAACGCGATTTACTTCATCCCCATCTTGGCCGTAGTGCTGGTCGGCCTACTCACCAAACGCGTGCCCGCCATTGCCGCCAAGGTCGGCTTGGTCGCAGGCTGCTTGTTGATCGCGGCCGGTTACTTCGTGCCGCCCTTCAACAAGATCCTCGACATTACCAGCCAGTATCACTTCGTGGCAGGCGTCTTCGTGTTGCTGATCGCCATCATGTTGATCATCGGCAAGCTCTACCCACGCGAAACCAAGTGGGTCCACCAGGATGCCGAGGCCGTTGACCTGACACCTTGGAAAGGTGCTTGGCCAGTGGGTATGGTGCTGGTATTGTGCGTCATCGCCATCTATGCCGCATTCGCCGGCTAGAGGCCTGGCCGCCATCAAGACGCAAAAGGTCCGCGCTATCATCACTAGCGCGGACCTTTTAATTGCCGGGTGAGCCAAAGCGTCACCCTGGCAAACCGCAGCACCGACATGAAAACGCCCGAGCGGCAGGACCGGTCGGGCGTCACTCAGATAGAAGCGGCCACATGCTCCGTGTCTAGTCCGAGAACGGGTTGCGTAGCACGATGGTCTCGTTGCGATCAGGCCCCGTCGAAATAATGTCGATCGGCACCCCTGTCTGCTCTTCGAGGAAACTGATATAGGCCCGTGCGTTATTGGGCAGGTCTTCGATGCGCTTGATCCCCAGCGTCGACTCACTCCAGCCAGGCAAGTCCTGATAAAGCGGCTCGATGACTGCATAGCCTTCGGAATCGACGGGGTTATCGATAGTGGCGCCATCCTTGCTGCGATAGCCCACGCAGACCCGAATGTTTTCCAGGCCGTCGAGCACATCGAGCTTGGTCAGGCACAGACCAGAGACCGAGTTAATCTGTACCGCATGGCGCAGGGCCACGGCATCGAACCAGCCACAGCGGCGCGCGCGGCCAGTCGTAGCGCCGAACTCGTGGCCTTTCTCGGCCAGGTGGCGACCGTGATCGTCGAAGAGCTCAGTGGGGAACGGGCCGGAGCCGACACGTGTCGTATAAGCTTTGGTGATCCCCAGCACGTAATCAAGATATAGCGGCCCCACGCCCGAGCCCGTCGCCGTGCCGCCCGCCGTGGTGTTGGAGCTGGTCACATACGGATAGGTCCCGTGGTCTATATCAAGCAATGAGCCCTGAGCACCCTCGAAGAGAATGTTCTCGCCAGCCTTGCGGAAGTCATGGACCAAACTCACGGTGTCGCACACCATCGGGCGCAGGTCCTCGCCCATCTGCATGGCCTCGTCGAGTACTTCCTGGAAATTGACCGGCTCTTCGCCATGATACTTGGTCAGCACGAAGTTATGATAATCCAGCACCTCGCCGAGCTTGGAGGCGAAACGCTCACGGTGCTGCAGATCACCCAGGCGCAGCCCGCGGCGAGCGACCTTGTCTTCATAGGCCGGGCCGATACCGCGACCGGTGGTGCCGATCTTGGCCACGCCGCGCGCCTTCTCACGAGCCTGATCCAAGCGCACGTGGTAGGACAGGATCAGCGGGCAGGCTGGCGACAGACGAAGGCGCTCACGCACCGGAACGCCTTTGGCTTCCAACTCGTGGATTTCCTTGATCAGCGCCTCCGGCGACAGCACCACACCGTTGCCGATCACGCAGGTCTTGTCATCCCGCAGAATACCGGACGGAATCAGGTGCAGGACGGTTTTTTCGCCGTCAATCACCAGCGTATGACCGGCATTGTGTCCGCCTTGGAAACGTACCACCGCATCGGCCGATTCGGTCAGCAGATCGACGACCTTGCCCTTGCCTTCGTCACCCCACTGGGTGCCCAACACGACTACGTTCTTGCCCATTGCTCTCGTCTCTTATCAAAGAATCCGCCGATTTACGCGAGCGGTTCGACCCGCCATTCGCCATTGGTTTCCACTAGCTGCCGATCGCAACGCTGTTCGCGAGGCCCTACACGCTGACCAGGCAACGCCTGGATGACCCGCTCACCAGAGGCACGCAGATGCGCAATAGTCTGGGTGAGCGTGGCACCATCACCGGCCGGCGCCCAAATGGCATCGCCACGCGGGCCGCTCTCGATGAGCGAGGCCAGCAGCTTGAGATCCATGGAAAACCCGGTCGCCGGCCTCGCCCGACCGAAGGCGCGGCCGGTATCGTCGTAGCGCCCCCCCTTGGCCAGGGCCTGACCATAGCCGGGAACATAAGCCGCGAACACCATACCCGTATGGTATTGATATCCACGCAACTCGGCCAAGTCGATATAGACCTCGGCTCTGAGATGGTTGGTCGTAACGGCACGGCACAACGCCTGCAACTCATCCAGCGCCGCCGCAACCGCAGGCGGCGCACCCGCAAAGGTGTCACGAGCCTGGTCGAGCACATCTTGTCCACCGTAAAGGCGCGGCAAGGTCTGCAGCATCTCGGCTAGTGCAGGGTCGTAAACATCCCGCGCCACCAAAGCATCGACGTCGTTGAAAGCCTTGCGCTCGATCGCCTCGAATAGCGCATGCTCGCTTTCCGCATTCAATGCCGCCGCATGGACCAAGGCACGATAGATGCCAATATGGCTGAGCGCCAGGTGCATTTCGCCCGCTCCGGCAACTTCCAGCCCTGTCAGCGCCAATCGCAACACCTCGATATCCGCATCCAGACCCGCGTGGCCAAACAGTTCCACCCCAACCTGGATCGGGCTGCGCCCGCCCTGATGCTTGTCGGCCTTGGCACGCAACACAGTGGTGCAGTAACAAAGCCGTGCCGGCCCGCTGCGCTTCAACGAGTGCGCATCCATGCGCGCCACCTGCGGCGTCACATCTGCACTGGCCCCCATCATGCGCCCGGAAAGCTGGTCAGTCAGCTTGAACGTCTGCAGATCGAGATCGGTTCCCGTGCCGGTCAACAACGAGTCGAGAAATTCGACCGTCGGAGGAATCACCAGGTCATACCCCCAGCGATCATAGAGGTCGAGCAATGCACGGCGCAGATGCTCCATGCGCGTCGCCTGAGGCGGAAGCACTTCATCCATGCCGTCGGGAAGCAGCCAGCGGTCAGCGATGGTCATTTTTCGGTCCTGCCAGAAATGTGTGGCGTAGTGGCATCGTCGGCGGAGGACGAGACGACGCAGTCACGTCATGCCGGAGTCGCACCGGCCCATCACGAATCGCCGCCACAAGGGCATCGATATTCGCGTACAGGCCACAAAAAAACCGGGCGGCGCCCGGTGTCAAGAGTCTATCACGTTTGGCCTCCGGGTGTACCCCGGAGGCCAGGCGCTACTTACTGAGTGCTGCCCGCAGCGACAGCTCCTGGGTCATCGATGCTGTCATCACGCCCATCCGCTGACCGGAAATAGCGGAAGAACTCGCTATCCGGACTCAGCACTAGCATGTCGTCACCCTGATCGAAACTATTGCGATAGGCTTCGAGCGAGCGATAGAAGTTGAAGAAACTTTCATTCTGCTGATAGGCATTAGCATAAATCTGGGCGGCTTTGGCATCACCTTGGCCACGCAGCGTTTCTGCCTTTTCACGGGCCTCTGCCAACTTCACCTGACGCTCTCGATCTGCACGTGCGCGAATACGCTCGGCTTGTTCTTTGCCTTGGGCACGATACTGACGTGCTTCGGCGTAACGCTCGGTCCGCATCCGCTCGAAAACCGCCTGCCGCACCTCTTGTGGCAATTCCACACGCTTCAGGCGAATATCCAGTATCGACACACCGAGCTCTTCCCGGAGTTGTTCATTCAGTCGTTTTTGCGGCGCGCGTAACATCTCATTGCGATCCTCGCTGATGATATTACTCACTTCACGGCTACCGAACGCATTGCGCAGACTTTCCTCAACACGCGGTTCGATAATGCTCTCGGCGCGCTCCAGGCTACCCCGCGTCGCCTGATAGAACAGGCTGGGATTGACGACCTGCCATTTGACATAGGAGTCGACGATCAACGCATTGCGGCGTGCCGTCAGGAAACGGCTCTCCTCGCTTTCCAGTGTCTGCACACGCGCATCGAAAAACCGCACGCTATTGAGCACCGGCCACTTGAAGTGCAAGCCCGGCTGGATATTGGTCTCGACGACCTCACCGAAGCGCAGCTTGATGGCACGCTGGGTTTCGGTGACCACATACAGACTGGCACTTGTCAGCCAGGCTCCCACGGCGAGTACCGCCACAATTCCCAAGGCACGATTGTTAACCATGATCAACGGCCCTCCCGCGTGATGCCGCCCGACTGGCGTTCACTTGTATTGCTGTCGCTGCCTGACAAGGGTTCGTTCTGCACCTGTTCGGACACCGAACCCAGCGCGTCCAGATGCAACTTGTCAGTCTTATCGGCACCCTGTGTAGAACCCGACTTGCGAAGCTGGTCAAGCGGTAGATAGATCATGGAATTGTTTTGCTCGCCCATGTCGATCAGCGCCTTGCGATTCTTGCCCAACACTTCGCTGATGGTATCCAAATAGAGACGCTGACGCGTCACCTCCGGTGCCTGCTGATACTCCTCCAGCACCGCAAGGAAGCGACTGGTCTCACCCTGCGCCTCCGCGACGACAGACTGCTTGTACCCCGTCGCTTCTTCAACGATCCGCTGTGCCTCGCCTTCGGTGCGCGGCTGCAAGGCATTCGCGTAAGCACGCGCCTCATTGATCAGACGCTGGCGATCTTCCCGTGAGCGAATCACATCGTCCACGGCATCCTGCACTGCCTCCGGCGCCTGGGTCGTTTCAAGGTTGACGGCCTGCAACTCTAGCCCCAGCCCATAAGAGGTCAACGTCTCCTGCAAACGCTTGGCGACCTCCGGCCCCAGCTCTTCACGGCCACTCAGCAGGGAATCGGGTACCGGTGGCGTCATGGTGATGATCGGCAACTCGCCGGGATCAGTCACATCCGCCGGTATATCCGGTACATCACCAGCTTTATCGATCTCTTTGACCTCATCGACTTCATTCGTACTCGTCAGTACGTTCTGCATGCCACTTGCACCCACCACATGCCGCAAGATGGCATCGAGTGCATTGCGCAGGCTCGCCTCCGGATCACGCACATTGAGCACGTAGTTACGCGGATTCGACACCTGGTATTGCACCGATAAGCGCACCGTCACGATATTGGTATCGCTGGTCAACATCGAAGATGTCTGGGTGAAAGAACGCACCTCCGTGACATTGACCATCGCGACCTGGTCGATGAAGGTCGGGTTCCAGTGCAAACCTGGCTCGACCGTTTCATGGTACTTGCCGAAACGTAGCACCACACCGCGCTCGGACTGATCAACCACGTAAAACCCTGAGCCGGCCCAGATGAGCAACGCGATGATGACCAGTACGCCCGGCAGTATAAAGGGATTCCCCTTGCCGCCCGATGAGCCACCGTTGTCATCGCCGCCACGCTTGCCGCGTTGGCCCATCATGCGATTGAGCTTGTCCTTGAACTTCTTCAGCGCTTCGTCGAGGTCCGGCGGGCCCTGGTTATTGCCACCATTGCCCCCGCCACCACCGCTGCCACGGCGACCACCGCCACCGCTCCACGGGTCCTGCTGATTTCCACCACCAGGCTCGTTCCAAGCCATACGTCTTCTCCACTGCATTGATTGCGATGCATCTCGCCAGGGACGCCCGTGACGGGCATTGTCAGTGGCGTTCCCATTCCGGGCGATCGAGGGCTGCCGGCGGCAAATAATGTGCTGCCTTCTCACCGAGACGGGCCATTAACTGAAAGAAATCACGTCTAGGTAGACGAATATCCAGCAGGATTCGGCCCTGCTCGTCAAACTGTTCTTGCTGCACCGCATTCAACGCGTGCAGCGACGCCCTCAACCTTCCCTGATCGGGTTCCAGCGTCAAATTGGCCTCGAGCAAGTCCTCGGCCAACAACTCACCGAGTGCTTGATGCAACAGTTCGAAACCACGTGCATCCCGCGCCGATAGCCACACGACCTGCGGGCGCCCGTGCTCGTCACGTTCAAGACGTGGCGCACTGTCCAGCATGTCTATCTTGTTCATGACCAACAACTGTGGCACCTCGGCAGCACCGATTTCCTCGAGTACGGCATCGACCTGCGCCATGTTGAAATCGCGATCCGGGTCCACCGAATCGATAACATGCACCAGTAACGAGGCCTCAGTCGCTTCTTGCAAGGTGGCGCGAAACGCCTCTACCAGTTTGTGTGGCAGATGACGGATGAACCCTACGGTATCGGCCATCACCACCGGTCCGACATCCTCCACGTCAATACGCCGCAGCGTTGGATCGAGCGTGGCGAACAACTGGTCGGCAGCGTACACCTCTGCGTGGGTCAAGGCATTGAACAGCGTCGACTTGCCAGCATTGGTATAACCGACCAAAGAGACACTGGGAATCTCGGCTCGTGATCGCGCACGGCGATTCTGATCGCGCTGTGTGCGGACCTTCTCCAGCCGTTTGTGGATCGCCTTGATACGCCCGCCCAACAAGCGGCGGTCGGTTTCAAGCTGCGTTTCCCCCGGGCCACGCAAGCCGATGCCGCCCTTCTGACGTTCTAGGTGGGTCCACCCACGCACCAAGCGCGTCGACATGTATTCCAACTGCGCCAACTCGACCTGAAGCTTACCCTCGTGCGTGCGTGCGCGTTGCGCAAAGATATCCAGAATCAGGCCCGTGCGATCCAGCACACGGCTCTTCAGGGCGCGCTCTAGATTGCGCTCCTGCGAAGGCGACAAGGCATGATTGAAAATGACGATATCGGCGCCGTGGAGTTCGCGTACCTCGCGAATTTCCTCAAGCTTACCGCTACCGATGAATGTCTTGGGATCGGGACGACGTCGACTCCCCTCGATGAGGGTCGCCGGCGTCACACCCGAGGAACGCACCAGTTCCAGGAATTCTCCCGGATCTTCGCGCTCCTGTTCGTCGTGGAAATCCACATGGACGAGAATCGCCGTTTCACCGGCGTCGGGACGTTCGAAAAACAATCAGCGCCTCTCGATCAAACGTCTTCTTCCGCCGGGGCATTCGGGTCCTGGACGGGAAGACGCACGTTGCGGGACGGCACGACCGTGGAAATGGCGTGCTTGTACACCATCTGGCTGACGGTATTGCGCAGCAGGATGACGAATTGATCGAAAGATTCGATCTGCCCCTGCAATTTAATACCGTTCACCAGAAAGATGGAAACCGGAATGCGCTCCTTGCGCAGAATGTTCAAGTACGGATCTTGAAGGGACTGTCCTTTGGACATTTTGCTCTCCCTAACTTCTCGCTGTGGTTTATGGTCGTTTTCGAAGGGTCACAGCCGCCATTCGCGCCGCCACCGCCGTTCGCGGTACCGCTCGCCAAGCGTTGTCGTGACCGGTCATCTTACGCTAAGTGCCGCTTCCGCGCACGATTTTCAATACCTGCTCGCGCATATCGGTCGTCTCGCTATCGATCCACTGCACACCTTGCCAATTGCGCAACCAGGTCAATTGCCGCTTGGCGAGCTGCCGCGTCGCCGCCATGCCCCGCTCACGCATCGTGGCCTCGTCGGTCTCACCGTTTAGATGTTCCCACATTTGACGATAGCCGACACAGCGAATCGCGGGGAGTCCGGGATGCAAGTCTCCGCGCGCCCGGAGAGCGGCGACTTCCTCGCGAAAGCCTCCCGCTAGCATGCTCTCGAAGCGCTGCGCGATACGCGCATGCAGCACTCGGCGATCAGTGGGCGCCAGCGCTATGGACACGAGACGCCAGGGAAAGGTTTCACGCGGCTGTTCCGCCCAGAGCTCACCCAGCGCCCGGCCAGTGAGGCGGTATACTTCCAGCGCCCGCATCAGGCGCTGCCGGTTGTGCGGGTGAATGGTCCTCGCGGCGACCGGGTCAATCTGCGAGAGCTCTTCATGCAACGCACCGAGCCCCTCGTGTCGGGCTCGCTGGGCCAGTTCTTCGCGCAGCGCAGGATCGCGGGCAGGCAGCTCCGCCACACCATCGATCAAACGCTTGATATACATCATGGTGCCACCCACGAGTATGGGTATACGTCCCTGCGACGAGATGTCGCGCATCTCAGCTAAAGCGTCCTCGCGAAACTCGGCAGCGGAATACGTCTCGGCGGGATCGCGAATATCGATCAGACGATGCGGCGCACGTGCCAATTCGTCCGCCGACGGTTTCGCGGTACCGATGTCCATGTCGCGATAGATCATCGCCGAGTCGACGCTGATCAATTCGCCCCCCAGACATTCGCGCAAGGCAATCGCCAAATCGGTCTTGCCGGCCGCCGTCGGACCCATCAAGAGAATGGCCAGTGGCCGCGTATCGTTCATCGAAAATCCTGAAAACGGTCGGTGACCAGCGTTACTGGCCACGAAGAAACAGCTTATCCAGCTCGTGCATCGACATCTCGGTCCAGGTCGGACGGCCGTGATTACACTGTCCGCTACGCTCGGTGCGCTCCATGTCGCGCAGCAAGGCATTCATCTCGGGCACCGTCAGCCGGCGGTTGGCCCGCACACTGCCATGGCACGACATGCTGGCAAGCAATTCATTGATATGTGCTTCGACTCTGTCCGAACGGCCAAACCGCTCGAGATCGCCCAGCATATCGTGAATCAGCGACTCGACATCGGCATTGTCGAGCAGCACCGGTACCCGACGCACGAGCAGCGTTTCCGGCCCGGCAACGTCCAGCTCCACGCCCAGGCGCTCGAAGGTATCCCGCTCGCGCTCGGCAGTTTCCACCTCACGGACACTGACCGCCAGCGACATCGGCACCAGCAGCGGCTGTGTCTGCAACCGCCCCAGGGCCTGTCCGTCGCCATGCACTTGCTGCTTCATGCGCTCGTAGGTGATGCGCTCATGCGCGGCATGCATGTCGACCACGACCAAGCCTCGTGTGGTCTGCGAGAGGATGTAGACGCCATGCAACTGCGCCACCGCATATCCCAGTGGCGGCGCCTGGGTTGCATCGGCTTCGGGCATCGTCCGCGCCTGGACGTCAGACTCATTTGTCGGCGGTGCCCCTGGCTCGACGCGTTGCGGCTGCGGCGTTAACAGCTGTTCTTCATGCTCGGGATGCAGTGCCTGGTAACCGGCCATGAACTCGCGCACGCGATGAGCCGCGGGACGCTCCTGATCGGCGCCCAGCGCCATGCCCTGCTGCTGCCAGCGCGGTTGTTCATGCCCGTCGGAAGCCGATACTTCCGAAGCCGGCGCCGCGTCATCAGCGCTCTCGGCCGCCGCGCCGGAAGTACCAGACTCATTGGGGCGGACATCGGCCAGCGCACGGTGCAGGCTCGAGAACAAGAAGTCATGCACTAGACGTCCATCGCGGAAGCGGACTTCATGCTTGGTGGGGTGCACGTTGACATCGACCACATGCGGATCGAGCTCCAGATAAAGCACGAAAACCGGGTGGCGTCCATGAAACAGCACATCGCGATAGGCCTGGCGCACGGCATGAGCGACCAGACGATCACGCACCACGCGGCCATTGACGAAGAAGTACTGCTGGTCCGACTGTGCACGGGAGTGCGTCGGCAGCCCGACCCAGCCCCACAGACGCAAACCGGTCGCTTCGATATCCACGTGCAGGGCATTGTCGAGGAAATTGCGCCCCAGCAGTGCCCCGACGCGCCGTTCCATCGCCGCCGGCTCATTGCCGGCCCGCAACTGATGCACGACCTTCTGGTTATGGCGCAGCACCCAAGCAATGTCATAACGCGATAGCACCAGCCGGCGGAACGTCTCTTCGACATGGCCGAATTCAGTCTTCTCGGTACGCAGAAACTTGCGTCGTGCAGGCGTATTGAAGAACAGGTCGCGAACCACGACCGAGCTGCCGCGTGGATGTGGCGCGGGACTCACGCGTGGCTCCATCTGGCGTCCTTCGGCGACCACCCGCCAGCCCTCGCTCGGCTCATCCTGCGTATTGGAAACGAGCTCGAGCCGCGAGACCGAGCTGATCGAGGCCAGCGCCTCGCCACGAAAGCCGAGGCTATCCACGCCTTCGAGATCGTCAAGCGAGGCGATCTTGCTGGTGGCATGCCGTGACAGCGCCAACGGCAGATCGTCCTCGGCGATGCCGCGACCATCGTCACGCACACGAATCAAGCGCGCGCCGCCGGCCTCGAGATCGATCTCGATGCGCCGGCTGCCGGCATCGATGGCGTTCTCGGCCAGCTCTTTCAATACCGAAGCCGGCCGTTCGACGACCTCGCCGGCCGCGATCTGGTTGGCGAGCCGGGGATCAAGAATATGAATACGTCGAGATTCAGTCATGACGACCATTGTGCCTCGTGAACAGGACCAACGTCATGTCCGCGCTCACGACTGAGGAATCTTCAGTACCTGGCCCACACGCAGTATATCGCCACTGAGGTCATTGGCCTGCTTGAGTGCCAGCATCGTCACGTCGTAGCGTGAGGCGACTTCCGACAGAGTATCGCCCTTCCGCACACGATATTCGCTCGGTCCTTCACCGCGTTCTTGATCTTGCTGCCACGCCAACAAACTGCTGGGCGGCGGCTGTTGCCGAAAATGCGCGATGATGCCGTCGCCGATAGCATCCGCTATTTTCGCTTGAAACATCGATGACTGAAGCCGTCTTTCCTCTGCGGGATTGGAAATGAACCCCGTCTCCACCAGCAGCGACGGGATATCCGGTGATTTGAGAACCACGAAACCCGCCTGCTCAACCTGAGACTTATGCAGTTCATTGACTTGGGCCAGCTGATCGAGCACTTGACCGCCAGTACTCAGGGAATCGTTCATCGTCGCGGTCATGGTCAAGTCGAGCAAGACACCGCGCAACACTTCATCCTTGTCGGAAAGGTCGAGACGTCCATTGACGCCGCCGATCAGGTCGGAGCGATTCTCCGTCTTGGCCAACCAACGCGCCGTCTCCGACGTCGCGCCGTTCTGAGATAGCGCGTAGACGGAACTCCCGCTGGGGCCACGGCTCTTGACCGCATCGGCATGTATCGATACGAAGAAATCGGCTTTTTGCTTACGCGCCAACACGGTGCGCTGGCGCAGACCGACATAATAATCTCCGTCCCGAGTAAGAAATGCCTTGAACCCCGGCGTGTCGTTGAGCTTTGCATTCAGTTTGCGCGCGATGGCCAGCACCACATCCTTCTCATAGGTGCCATGCGGCCCGACCGCACCGGGGTCTTCCCCGCCATGCCCCGCATCGACGGCTATGACAATGTCTCGCTTGGGATGTGGTTTGGCTTTGCTATCCTGACGCGCCAGGACCTTGGCGGGGTCTTTCCCTTCTGCTTTTGCCTTGGCCAAAGCCCGCTCGGCGCTCATTTCCTGCTCGCGAATCATCGCCGCAATGGGATCGATCGGCTTTTTAAGCGCGCTCTCCCCAGGGTAATCGAGGTCGATCACGAGACGATGACCATACTGTCCAGCAGGTGGCAGCATGAAATGGTGAGGAACGACCTTGCGATTGAGGTCGAACACCACACGTAGGTCATTTCCATCGCGAATGCCTGTACGCAGCTCACTCACGGCGCCATCGCCTAGCTCGATCTCGTCGGGGTCGAATGCCAGCTTTGTATCTTTCAAGTCGACGACCAGGCGACGTGGATCGTTGAGCATGAAGATAGAGCTTTCCACCTTGCCGGACAGATCAAAGACCACGCGGACGTGGTCAGGCGCTTCCCAGAGCCGGATGTTTTCGACATCGGCAGCCTGGGCCGGCGCTGCATAGCTCATCGCGAGTACTACCAACATGGCAAGGCGTATGACTATCTGCACGGCACTCACACGGCATCGCATCTGCTCAGGCTGATCGTTGAATGGCTTCAAGCGTCGGCTTCCTTGTCCTGACGAGTGGCACATAATGCAGCAATCACGGCCTGACCGTGCGGACTGAGCCCTTCGAGCGTCACTTGGCGGCCTTCGCCTTCCAGAGCCAGACGTACCACGAGATCGGCTCGGGGCAACCAGCCAGCGCCTCGGGAAGGCCATTCGATCACGCTCAAGCCGTCCTCGCCGAGCATGTCGCGTGCGCCCATGAACTCAAGCTCTTCGGGGTCGCCCAGTCGATAGAGATCGAAATGATAGAGACGGCGCCCGCCCAGCATGTACGGCTCCACCAATGTATAAGTGGGACTCTTGACGGCCCCCTCATGACCATAAGCACGCAAGATGCCGCGCGTCAGCGTCGTTTTGCCGGCACCCAGCTCTCCCTCCAGATGTACTTGGCCGTGACCGTCCAGAGCATGCCCCAGTGCTTCACCGAAAGCGACATGGGCGGTTTCATTGGGCAGAAAACGTTGCATCTATCGTGGCATCTCGCGTTATCGCATGGCATCAGAGGGGCGCGGATTGACAATCGCGCGCGCATAGGATGCCAGATCCGTGGCGACCAGACCACGCTCGCCCCCATCTCGCGCCGCCGCATCACCGGCCAGAGCATGCACCAAGACTCCATGCCGCGCCGCTTCAGCCGGCGTTTGGCCCTGTGCCAACAAGGCCCCGACGATCCCGGAGAGCACATCACCCATGCCGCCGCTCGCCATCCCCGGGTTGCCATACGGACACACGGTGACGCCGTGCGCGTCGGCCACCAAAGTGCCTGCGCCCTTGAGCACCGCCGTGCCCCCATAGCGCTCATGCAACGCCAGCGCCGCCGCACGCCGGTCGGCCTGAACTTCGGCGCTGGAGACACCCAGCAAGCGCGCCGCTTCGCCGGGATGCGGAGTCAACACCCAGTCGTCGCGGCGGCCGACCGCTTCCTCGGCTAGCCAGTTGAGCGCATCGGCGTCGAGTACGCTGGGCACGCCTGCGGCGAGCGCTGCCTGACACAGTTCGCGCCCCCACCCCAGACGCCCGAGACCCGGCCCGACCACCAGGACAGTGGCTTGGTCGAGCAGCTCGCGGATATCTTCGGCCTTCTCCACACCGCGCGCCATGACCTCCGGGCTGCGCACCAGGCTTGCCGCGACATGCGCGGTATCGGTGGCAAGACTGACCTTTCCCGCCCCGCTGCGCAGCGCGGCCTCGCTAGCCATCAACGCCGCACCGCCGAAACCGGGGCCGCCGCCGATCACCAACACATGCCCGAAGTCACCCTTGTGGCTACCCCGTGACCGAGGCGGAAGCGCCTGTTGCAGCATATCAGCCGCCTGCAGTTCACCCAGCGGCATGAGATCATCATGTGCCTGAGGCATCACGCCCAGCGTCTCGACACGCAGCTCACCGACATGATCCGCGCTGGCGCCGGTATGCAGGCCAAATTTATCGGCGATGAAGGTGACGGTCAGACTGGCTTTTACTGCCACACCGCCGATACTCCCGGTCTGTGCAGAAAGTCCCGACGGCATATCCACCGCCAGCACCGGGCGCGGCGCTGCATTGAGCATCTCGATGGCAGTACGCATCGGTTCGCGCACTTCCCCCGTCGCCCCGGTACCCAGCAGCGCGTCGATCACAACATCGCCGTTGATCACCGTCTCAGGTCGCCATTCGATGACATCCAGTCCCGCCTGCCAGGCCATTTCGTAAGCACGAGCTGCGTCGCCGCCCAACGTCGCGGGATCGCGCAAGGCGATGAGCTGCACGTCGAGGCCATCGCCCGCCGCCAGCGCCGCCATCACGTAGCCATCGCCGGCATTGTTGCCACCGCCACACAGGATGCTCAGGCGATGCGCTTCCGGCCAGCGTGAGCGCAAGGCGTCATACGCCGCCTGCGCGGCCCGCTGCATCAATTCGAACCCGGCCATTCCCTCGGCAATCAGACGACGGTCCAGCGCCTGGACCTGATCGGCACCATACAAGGGATGCGGCGCACGGCATGTCGTTGTCATGACTGTCTCCTGTCTTCTGCTCGCCGACGACAAGCATTTATTCCACGTCACGATTGCGCTAGGGTGGCGCCCTCGCTTCACGGGGGTCTCGTCATGTCCTCATCTTCGCCCATCGATTACGCCGCGCTGGCCGATCGCATCCATACGTGGGGGCGCGAACTCGGCTTCCAGCAGGTCGGCATCACCGACACCGACCTCGAGGCGCATGAGCGCTATCTCGAGCGGTGGCTCGCGGCCGGCTACCACGGCGAAATGCACTTCATGGAGAAGCACGGTAGCAAGCGTACGCGACCCGAGGAACTGATACCCGGCACCTTGCGCGTCATCAGCGTGCGCATGGACTACCTACCCCCCGAGGTGGAAACCACCAAGGTGCTCGGACAACCCGAACGCGCCTATGTTTCACGCTATGCGCTGGGACGCGACTACCACAAGCTGATTCGCAAACGCCTCACCAGCCTCGCCAAGCGTATCGAGGACGAAGTCGGCGCTTACGGCTACCGCGCCTTCGTCGACTCAGCCCCGGTCATGGAGCGTGCCCTGGCGCAGAAAGCCGGCCTCGGCTGGTTCGGCAAGAATGCCATGCTGCTCAACCCCCAGGCCGGTTCACTATTCTTTCTCGGCGAGCTATACACCGATCTACCACTGCCAGTGGACGCGCCCTTCGAGAGCGAGCATTGCGGGAAGTGCTCGAACTGTCAGACGGCTTGCCCGACAGGCGCCATCGTCGACGACAAAGTCATCGACTCGCGGCGCTGCATCTCGTATCTGACCATCGAACTCACCGGTTCGATCCCCGAAGAATACCGCAAGGCGATGGGTAACCGCGTATACGGCTGCGACGATTGCCAACTGGTATGCCCCTTCACGCGTTTCACGCGCGCCTCAAAGGAAGAAGACTTCGCGCCGCGCCATGATCTCGACCGGGCCTCGCTGATCCGCCTTTTCGCCTGGAGCGAGGAAGAGTTTCTGATGCGTACCGAAGGCAGTGCCATTCGTCGCATCGGCTACGAGCGCTGGCTGCGCAACCTGGCCATCGGCCTGGGCAACGCGCCCTGGAGCGAACGCGTTGAAGGCGCCTTGCGCGCGCGCCTGGCCTACCCTTCCGATCTGGTCCGCGAACACGTGCGCTGGGGACTCGAACAGCAGCGCCAAAAGCGCGAGCAGTTGATCGTCAGCCACGTCAGCGCCTAGCCTTTTCAGGCGCCCCAGGCCGACTAAACGCGCAGAAATGTCTTGCGATAATGCGCCAGCTCGGCCAACGACTCGCGGATATCGTCCAGCGCCTGGTGCGTATTGCGCTTCTCGAAGCCTGCCAGGGCCTGCGGATTCCAGCGCTTGGCGAGTTCCTTGAGCGTCGACACATCGAGATTGCGGTAGTGGAAGAACTCGGCCAGTTCAGGCATTTCCCGCAACATGAAACGACGATCCTGGTGCACGCTATTGCCGCACATCGGCGAGCTGTTCGGCGTCACATACGTCTTGAGAAACGCCAGCGTCTGACGCTCGGCCTCAGCAGTATCGATGCGGCTCTCGCGAACGCGTTGCGTCAGCCCCGACTCGCCATGCGTGCGCGTATTCCACTCGTCCATTGCCTCGAGCAGGGCGTCCGGCTGATGCACCGCCATCACCGGCCCTTCGGCGATCAGGTTCAGATCGCTATCGGTGATCAAGGTCGCCACCTCGATGATGCGCTCGTGGGCGGGGTCGAGCCCCGTCATCTCCAGGTCGATCCAGATCAGCAGGTCGTTACGCGGGGCTTGCGGTGTATCACTTGCCATGGGGGTCTCCATCGGGGCGCCTCCTAGGGACAAGGGGACGCAATGAACGCTACAATAACGGGCATTGTACCCTGTCCCGAGAGCGCATGAGCAAACGCAAACTCAGCCGCCAGCAACGTTGGCGGGTCGAAAAGATTCAAGCCCAGCGCGCCGAGCGTGCCGAACGCCGCACCCAGCGTGACGACAGCGCGATCGAGGCCGGCGATTACGGCCCCGAACGTCTAGGACGCGTCACCGCGCATTTCGGACGCACTCTGGAGGTGGAAGCCGAGGACGAACATGGCGACCTCCAACGCCACCGCTGTCACCTGCGTGCCAATCTCGAGGGACTGGTCACCGGCGACGAAGTAGTATGGCGCACGGCGAGCGACAGCAGTGGTGTGGTCGTGGCGCGCCAGCCGCGGCGTAGCGTGCTCGAGCGTCCCGACGCGCGCGGCCAGCTCAAGCCCGTGGCCGCCAACATCGATCAGATTCTGATCGTCTTCGCCGTGGAGCCCGCCCCTCACCCCAATCTCATCGACCGCTATCTCGTCGCCGCCGAAGCCACCGGCATCCCCCCGGTGCTGGTGCTCAACAAGACAGACCTTCTGCCCGACGAGGGCGGCGAGTTGCGTACTTTGCTGGAACGCTATCGCGAACTGGGGTACCCCGTGGTCAGCGCCTCTACCCAGTACGAGAACGGTCTCGACGCGCTGCATGCCTGCCTCACCGAACGCACCTCGGTGTTCGTGGGCCAAAGCGGGGTCGGCAAGTCATCCTTGATCGACCGTCTGCTGCCCGACAGGCAATTGCGGGTCGGCGCGCTATCGGCTGACTCCCGCAAGGGTACGCACACCACTACCACGGCCACGCTCTATCACCTGCCGGCAGGCGGTGAACTGATCGACTCGCCGGGCATTCGCGAATTCGGCCTCGTCCATCTTGACGAGGCCGACGTGGAACGCGGCTTCATCGAATTCCAGCCCTACCTGGGCCACTGCCGGTTCCGCGATTGTCATCACCGCCAGGAGCCGGGATGCGCCTTGCGAGAAGCCGTGGAGCGCGGCGACATTCTCGCTTCACGGTTCAATAGCTACCGACACATCGTCGATAGCCTGACACCCGGCCGTTCTCCATGAAGAACGCCTCATGAAAAACGCCTCGCCCGAAGAGGGCGAGGCGTCATTCGAACAACATGCCAAGCGAAGCGGCACGCGGCTCAGCCGAGTGTGTCGAGTCCACGTCGAATATCGCGCTTGAGGTCGTCCAGCGCTTCCAGCCCTACGGCGATACGCACCAAACCTTCACTGATCCCCGAAGCGGCCTTCTGCGCGTCACTCAAGCGTGCGTGCGTCGTCGTTGCCGGATGCGTGACAGTGGTTTTCACATCCCCCAGGTTGCCGGTGATCGACATCAGGCGTGAATGGTCGATAAGCGCCCAGGCGCCGTCGCGGCTCCCCTTCACCTCCACGCCTAGTACGGCGCCGAAGCCACGTTGTTGTTGCTTGGCCAGCGCATGCTGCGGATGGCTTTCCAGGCCACTGTAATGCACGCGAGCGATTTCCGGCTGCGCCTCCAGCCACTGTGCCAGGGCCAGGGTATTCTCGCAATGCGCCTTCATGCGCAGTCCCAGCGTTTCCAGCCCCTTGAGGAAGATCCAAGCATTGAAGGGGCTCATACAAGGGCCACAGGTGCGTACGACACCCACCAGCTCCTTGAGCATCTCCTCGGGTCCCACCACGGCACCGCCGATGGCACGCCCCTGGCCGTCCAGATACTTGGTCGCCGAATGAATCACTAGGTCGGCGCCCAGATCCAGAGGGCGCTGCAACACCGGGGTCAGGAAGCAATTATCGATAGCAAGCCAGGCGCCATGGCGATGCGCCAAGTCAGCCAATGCGGTTATATCCACTACCTCGGAAAGCGGATTGGAAGGCGTCTCGGCGAACAGCAAGCGCGTCTGCGACGTGATCGCGGACTGCCAGGCATCCAGGTCGCCCAGTTCCACGTAGCGGGTCACGATGCCCAGTTTGCCGAGATACTTGTCGAACAGGCTGACCGTGGAGCCGAACAACGAACGCGAGGCGACGATTTCGTCGCCGGCCTGCAAGAAGGCTAGCGCCGTGGAGAGAATCGCCGCCATGCCGGAGCTGGTAGCAACGCACTGCTCCCCCCCCTCGAGCGCCGCCAGGCGTCGCTCGAAGGTGCGCACCGTAGGGTTGGTGAAACGCGAATAGATGTTACCCGGTTCTTCGCCGGAGAACTTGCGTGCCGCCTCGGCGGCACTGCCATAGACGAAGCTCGACGTGGGGAAGATCGGCTCGCCATGTTCCTGCTCATGCGTGCGGTCGTGGCCGGCACGGATCGCCAGCGTGTCGAGCGCGAAGGCGTCGTCATGATCATCATGCATGTCTCACCACCTCAGTCTTCTTCTTCGACATCGTTGTGCAGGTCGACCACGGCATGCACCGTATTGTCCTGATGTTTGGCCACATCGTTACGCGCGGCCTCGAGATCGGCCAGATAGGCGGCATCGATATCGCCGGTCACGTACTCGCCATCGAACACCGAGCAGTCGAACTCCTCGAGCGAGGGATTGACATCGCGACATGCCGCCTTGAGGTCTTCGAGTTTCTGATAGACGATGCGATCAGCGCCGATCAGTTCCCCGACTTCCTCTTCACTGCGCCCATGGGCGATCAATTCCGACGCCACCGGCATATCGATGCCGTAGACATTGGGATAGCGCACCGGCGGCGCGGCGGAGGCGAAATAGACCTTACGCGCGCCGGCCTCGCGGGCCATCTGGATGATCTGTTTACATGTGGTACCGCGTACGATGGAATCATCGACCAGCAGTACGTTCTTGCCGGCGAACTCGACGTCGATGGCATTGAGCTTCTGACGTACCGATTTCTTGCGCTGCGTCTGCCCTGGCATGATGAAGGTCCGCCCGATATAGCGGTTCTTCATGAAGCCTTCGCGATACGTCACGCCCAGATGCTGAGCCAACTCCAGCGCCGAGGTTCGCGAGGTATCAGGGATCGGGATCACCACGTCGATGTCATGCTCCGGCCAGTCACGCTGGATGCAATCGCCCAGCTTGCGCCCCATCTCCATGCGCGTGCCGTAAACATAGGCGCCATCGAGGATCGAGTCGGGGCGCGCCAGATAGACATGCTCGAAGATGCACGGCGTCAACTGCGGGCGATCGGCACACTGCTGAGTATGTACCCGGTTGCCCTCGGTCTCGATGAAGATCGCCTCGCCCGGCGCCAAGTCGCGGCACAGCTCGAAGCCGCCGACGTCCAGGGCCACCGACTCGGAAGCGATCATTACCTCTTGGCCCTCATCGCTGTCGCGGGTGCCATAAACCACCGGGCGAATGCCGTGGGGATCGCGAAACGCCACCATGCCGAAGCCATTGATGAACGCCACGGCGGCATAACCGCCCTGGCAGCGACGATGCACGCGACGTACGGCATCGAAGATGTCATCCGGAGAGAGATGGTGCCCCTGCTTGCCCAACTCGTGCGCGAACACATTGAGCAAGACCTCGGAATCGGAGCTGGTATTGATGTGACGCAGATCGGAGAAGAACAGTTCGCGCTTGAGCTGTTCGGAGTTGGTCAGGTTGCCATTGTGTGCCAGCGAAATACCGTAAGGCGAGTTGACGTAAAATGGCTGCGACTCCGCTTCGCTCGACGAGCCGGCGGTCGGGTAACGAATATGCCCAATCCCCATATTGCCGCGCAGACGCGTCATGTGGCGCGTATGGAACACATCACGCACCAAGCCATTGCTCTTGCGCAGCAGGAAGCGTCCCTCATGCCATGTCATCATCCCGGCGGCATCCTGGCCACGGTGTTGGAGCACTGTCAGCGCGTCATACAGCGACTGATTGACCGCCTGATTGGCCATGAGGCCCACGATACCGCACATTGTGCCTTTCCTCGCTTGCCATGAGAGTAGCGAACGGCTGCGATGAGCGCCGTTCGCGGTTGAAGCCTGTCATGCATCAAGGCGCCTTCAGGGCGCCTTCGTATCCGATGACGCGTTCGATGCAGGTGCCTCGGGCGACGTTTCCAGCGCTTTTCCGACTGCTTCACGGCCCGTGTCGCGCAAGGCACGTTCGGCGCCCGAAGTATCGATTTCCCACGCTTCCAGGCGGTCCACCGACCAGTCGCGTAACTGCTCGAAGGCCGGGCGCAGCTGCGCATTCTTCCATGCAGCGATCCCCGACAAGGGCGTCAATGTCAAGATGACCGTCGCCAGCACCAGAATCAGGGCGCCTCGCGCAGCGCCGAACGCCGCCCCGGCAACACGGTTGAAAAAGCCCATGCCCACCCATTCGATGGCGGCATTGATCATGCGAATCAAGAACCCACAGAGCATGACGATCACGAAAATGACCAGTACGAAGCCCAGCACCAGGCGTATGTCGGGATGATCGATATAGGGGGCCAGCATCTCGGCCACCGCCGGGGCGAACATACGCGCCCCCAACAAAGCCGCCACCCAGGCGGCCAATCCCAACGCTTCGCGTACCAGACCTCGCATGAAACCGGCCAACATGGAAACGGTCAGCACCACCAGGAAAGCCCAGTCAAGCCAGGTCAGCGTCATCACTCCTCCTGGACGCGAATCAAGAGCCCCTGGATATTGACCTTTTCCTTGAGCTCGGTGCGTACACGTTCGCCTGCCTCGGATGACGCGAACGGGCCGACGTAAACCGTCGTCAGATCATTATCCCGAGGGCGTTTATAGGCCTCGAAACCTTGTGACTTGAGCTCTTCGACAAGCCGAGTGGCATTGCCCGGCTGCCCGAAGCTGCCGACCTGGACCACCCAGTCGCCTTGCGGCTCGGTGTCAGCGGACGCCGAAGATGCCTCACTGTCGGCTTCCTCTTGCGATTGCGACGAAGAAGACTGCTCGACGATCGCGGCAATGGGATCGTCATTCTCTGCCCCCGCATCGCCGGATGCTTCACCATTACCGGACGCCGCTGGCTGCGAAGACCCGGGTTGTGAAGAACCATCGGCGTCGGGTTGACCGAGCTGGTACTCGGTCGCCGGTTCGACAACCCGGTCATCGCCCGTCGTGCCCTCGAGATTGGCGGGCGGCTCGGGGGCGTCAACCTCGCGCTGATCCACAGGAATCGGCTGCTCGATGGTCAGTACCGGCTCAGGGCGCTCGCCACGCGGGGTCGGCTCATCGAACAGCATAGGAAGGAAAATCACCGCCAACGCGACGAGGATGATCGCGCCACTAATACGCTCACGCATTCCATATTTCATGACACACTCCTTGGGCTCGCCATCACCCCGAGTATTTCCAGGGTGGCCAAAGCCTCGGCGACGGTCCAGAACGAGCCGCAGACCAGCACCTCGTCGCCATTATCCATATTGGCGTGAAGCCAGCGCACACCAGCATCCGGCGACGCTGCGCAATGCAGCACCTGCGCGTCGCACGCTTTCAGAAAGGAGGCCAACTGTTCGGCATCACGCGCGCGGTCACCGCTCAACGACACCGGCACCCAGGCGTCGACCTGCGGCGCCAGCGCCTCGATCACGCCCTTGGCGTCCTTGTCGGCCAGCATGCCCAGCAGACAAAAACGTCGTCCGCGCGGCGGGCGCTGCGCCAAGTAGGTGGCGACATAAGCGGCGGCATGCGGATTATGGCCGACATCCAGACACCAAGGGCCCTGCCATTGCAGCCGCCCGGCCAGGGCGGCTCGGCCAAACGCCCGCTGGCATGCCGGTTCCTCCAGAGACATACCGGCAAGCGTCAATGCCTGCAATGCCGTCGCGGCGTTGTCCAACGGTAGGCTGAGGGCGGGAAGCCCATGCAACGACAGGACCTCGCCCGTGGCGTGTTCGCCATGCCACTGCCAACCATCAGCAGCGGCATGCCAGCCAAAATGCTCACCCAGCGCGAAGACCGGCGCCGCCAGGCTCTCGGCATGCTGGCGTACACTCGCCGGTAAGGCGGTACTCCCCAGCACCGCCGGACGCTCCGAACGTATGATGCCGGCTTTTTCCTGACCGATGGTCTCGAGATGGGTGCCCAGAAAGGCGGCATGGTCTTGGGCCACGGTAGTGACCACCGCCACGTCCGGATCGATGACGTTGACCGCGTCCAACCGGCCACCCAGCCCCACTTCAAGCAGCGCGATGTCGGGTTGCTGGCGCGCGATTAGCCACAAGGCGGCCAGAGTGCCAACTTCGAAGTACGTCAGGCTGACCTCTTCATCCGCAAGGCGCGCCGTGTCGACGGCCTCGAAGGCCTCGATCAAAGAAGCATCATCGACCTCTTGGCCATCGAAGCACAGGCGTTCGTTGTAACGCTGTAGATGCGGCGATGTATATGCGGCACTGCGCCAGCCATGCTCGCGCGCCAGCGCATCGAGCATGGCCACGGTCGAGCCCTTGCCATTGGTGCCGGCCACGGTGATGACACGCCCCGCCAGCGCCCTGGCCTTGAGCCCCAGGCGCGCAGCGACCGCAGTGACCCGCTCGAGTCCCATATCGATGGCGACGGGGTGCTGGCGCTCGAGACGCGCCAGCCAATCTTCCAGAGTGGTCGCGTCAGCCATTCAGTGATCGGCCTGGGAAAACTCGTCCAAGGTAGACTGGGTCGGCGCTTCTTCGGCCTCGCTGTCCTGGCCGGGACGTGGCTGATGCGTCAACTTGCGCATCACCCCGACCAGACGCTCGCGCATGTCCTGACGATGCACGATCATGTCCACGGTGCCGTGCTCGAGCAGGAACTCGCTGCGCTGGAAGCCTTCCGGCAGTTGCTCGCGCACGGTCTGCTCGATGACACGCGGCCCGGCGAACCCGATCAAAGCGTTGGGCTCGGCGACATTGATATCGCCCAGCATTGCTAGCGACGCGGAAACCCCACCGAAAACAGGGTCGGTCAATACCGAAATGTAGGGCACACCGGCCTGCTTGAGTTTTTCCAAGGCGGCGGATGTCTTGGCCATCTGCATCAGCGAGAACAGCGCTTCCTGCATACGAGCACCGCCGGACGCGGCGAAACAGACCAACGGCACGCCTTCTTCCAGCGCCTGGGTCGCGGCACGTACGAATTTCTCGCCCACCACGGCCCCCATGGACCCCCCCATGAAGCTGAATTCAAACGCTACCGCGACCACTGGCAGACCGTCGAGCTTACCGCGCATGGCGATCAAGGCATCGTTTTCGTCAGTGGCTTTCTGGGCTGCCGCCAAGCGATCCTTGTACTTCTTGGAGTCGCGGAACTTGAGTCGATCGCTGGGCTGCAGGTCGGCAGCGATTTCTTCACGGCCTTCCGTATCCAAAAACCAGTTGAGTCGTTTGCGTGCCGTCAGGCGCAGATGATGATCGCACTTGGGGCACACGCTCTGATGGCGCTCCAGCTCGGGAAGATAGAGCACCGCCTCGCAGTTGGGGCACTTACGCCACAGGCCATCCGGCACGCTTTTCCGGCGATCGGTTCGCTGGATACGGCTCATCGACGGCACAATTTTGTCTAGCCAGCTCATGGTTCTGAGACGCTTCCGTGTTGCTTGTCTGACGCATCGAGCCACGTGCGTGGCCCAATGCAGCGAATAATGGGGGCTCGCATGGCCACCTCAGCGATCCAGCGCATCGCGCATATCGCCAAGTACAGCCTTGAGCGCCGCCGGTATGGCCTCGGGTCGTTCCGCATTTTCGGCGATACGCGACACCAGTGCACTGCCGACGATGACACCATCGGCTACCTGGCCGACCGCCGCAGCGGTCTCACCATCGCGAATACCGAAGCCGACACATAACGGCAGAGCGGTCATCTCGCGAAGCGGCGCCAGTTGCCGCGCCACGGCCTCGACATCCAATGATGCGGCGCCGGTCACACCCTTTAGCGATACATAGTACAAATAACCTTCGCCGTGCGCACATATTGTAGCGGCCCGCGAGGGCGAGGTGGTAGGGGCCAACAAGAAGATCGACTGCAGACCGTGCTCGGCGAACAACGGCGCGACCGCCGCCCCCTCCTCCGGCGGCATGTCGACCATCAACACGCCGTCGACACCCGCCTCGCGCGCACGCTGCGCGAACACCTCGTAGCCCATGCGCTCCACGGGATTGAGATATCCCATCAACACCACCGGCGTTGTCTGGTCAGTCTCGCGAAACGACGCGACCATGTCGAGCACGTCGACCAAGCGCGTCCCATGCTTGAGCGCGCGTTCACAAGCCTTCTGAATCACCGGCCCATCGGCCATGGGATCGGAAAACGGCACGCCCAGTTCCAACACGTCTGCGCCCGCCTCGACGCAGGCATGCATGAAACCAACGGTATACTGCGGCGCGGGGTCGCCGGCGGTGATATACGGAATCAAGGCGCGGCGCGACTGGGCCTTGAGCGCCGCGAAACGTTGATCGATACGATTCATAGTCATGCTCAAAATTCCAGACCGTCGAGCTTGGCCACCGTGTGAATATCCTTGTCACCGCGCCCGGAAAGATTGACGACGATGTGCTGATCGGGGCGCATGGAGGCCGCCATCACCTTGGCATGGGCCAGCGCATGAGCGGATTCCAGCGCGGGCATGATGCCCTCGATGCGGGTCAACTCGCGAAACGCCTCGAGCACCGCATCGTCGTTGGCGGCCACGTAGCTGACGCGACCGACATCCTTCCACAGTGCGTGCTCGGGGCCGACGCCCGGATAGTCGAGACCGGCGGAGATCGAGTGTGTATCCGACACCTGACCGCTCGCGTCGGACATCAGGTAGGTACGGTTGCCATGTAGCACGCCGCTGGGCGCATTGGCAGTCAACGGCGCGGCGTGACGTCCAGTTTCGACACCATCGCCACCGGCCTCGACACCGACCATAGCCACCTCATCATCCTCGAGGAATGGATAGAAAAGGCCGATGGCGTTGGAACCTCCTCCCACGCAGGCCACCAAGGCATCGGGCAGGCGACCGATCTGCGCCAGACTCTGCTCACGCGCCTCGCGACCAATTACAGAAGTAAAATCGCGCACCATGGCGGGGTAGGGATGCGGCCCCGCCACGGTGCCGATGATATAGAAGGTATCGTCGACATTGGTAACCCAGTCCCGCAGCGCCTCGTTCATGGCATCCTTGAGGGTTCGCGACCCGGACTCGACCGGGTGCACCTCGGCCCCCAACAGGCGCATGCGATAAACGTTGAGCTTTTGACGCTCGACGTCCTCGGCCCCCATGTAAATCTCGCACTTGAGGCCTAATCGCGCCGCCACGGTGGCAGTGGCCACGCCGTGCTGGCCGGCACCGGTCTCGGCGATGACGCGCGGCTTGCCACTCTTCTTGGCGAGCAACGCCTGGCCGATGGTGTTGTTCACCTTGTGAGCGCCGGTGTGGTTGAGGTCTTCGCGCTTGAGCCAGATCTGCGCGCCACCGATCTTCTCGGACCATCGTTCAGCGTGGTACAGCGGAGACGGGCGGCCCACGTAATGGGCCAGGTCACGGTCGAATTCGGCCTGGAAATCGGCATCGTCGCGAAGGCTCAAGTAAGCCTTCTCCAGCTCTTCCAGGGCGAAGCTCAGAGTCTCCGAGACGAACCGGCCACCGTAAGGACCAAAATGGCCTTGGGCGTCCGGCAGTCGGGTCAGGTCGCTGAACTTGGTCACGAATGACACCTCTATGGGGCTTGGGTATGGAACACTTGGGACAGAAATGCCCGGATGCTCGCGGGGTCCTTGACACCCTTGGCCGCCTCGACGCCTCCCGAGACGTCGACGGCATAGGGCCGCACCCGCTGAATGGCTTCGGCAACATTGGTTGCCGTCAAGCCTCCCGCGAGAATAACAGGTTTTGCCAGGTTTGCGGGGATTCGTGACCAGTCGAAGACCTCGCCCGTGCCTCCCGGCATGCCGGGGCGGTAAGCATCCAGCAACAAGGCACGCGCGCCGGCATAACGCGCCGCCTCGGCGTGCAAGTCGAGCCCGTCACGCATGCGCAAGGCCTTAATCCAGGGGATATCCAGCTGCGCACACGCCTCGGCGGTCTCGTCGCCGTGGAACTGCACCAAATCCAGATACCGCGCGCAACGCCGGATCTCGTCCTCCGACTGATCGACGAACAACCCCACTCGCGTAACGAAGGGCGGCACACACGCCGATAGCCGTGCCAGACGTGCTTCGTCGATGGCCCGCGCACTGCCCGGCCACATCACGAAGCCCAGCGCATCGGCGCCCGCCGCCACGGCCGCCTGGATGTCTTCCTCACGCCTCAGCCCGCAGATCTTGACGCGCGTGCGCTGCATCGACGCCTTCATGATGACACCTCCCGACGCGGCGGATAAACGCGACGCTGGCGACGCGCACGCGCCCACTCGCTATCCGGTAACGTACGCTCGCCACTCCACTCCCCGACAAATGCCAGCAAGTTCGGGCCAAGCGGCTCTTGTGGCAATTCGAAGCGCTCATCGTAATACACGTCGACGAAGTGCAGTCCGCAGCCTGGCGCCGTGACATTGCCCTGCGTTCGATCACGCAGCGCCAACAGCTCGCCTGGATAGGTCGTCGGATGATCGCCGCGTCCAACGGCCACTAGCGCGCCGGCGATATTGCGGATCATGTGATGCAAGAACGCGTTGGCCTGAATGTCGATGACGATCATTTGCCCATAGCGTCGTACCTCGATGAAGTGCACATGACGATGGGAGCTTTTCGACTGACAGCCCGCGGCACGGAAACTCGAAAAATCGTGCTCACCGATCAATGCCTGGGCAGCGGCATGCATGCGCTCGGCATCCAGCGGCTCACGACACCAGGTCGCATTGGCGCGTTCGAGCACCGGCCGCGATGGCTGATTGAGGATCACGTAGCGGTAGCGCCGCGCCAAGGCCGAGAGCCGCGCATGAAAATCGTCGGCGACCGGCACTACCCAGCGCACCGCAATATCGCGCGGCAATTTGGCATTGGTGCCGAACAGCCAGGCTTTTTGCGTGCGGGGAACCGGTGCGTCGAAGTGCACTACCTGGCGCGTGGCATGCACACCGGTATCGGTGCGCCCACTGCACAGCGCTTGCACCGGTGTATTGGCGATCTTCGAAAGCGCGGTTTCCAGCGCTGCCTGCACCGAAGGCGCTTGTGTGAGGCGCTGCCAGCCACAGTACGCACTGCCATCGTACTCGACACCGAGAGCAATGCGTCCTTCCAGCGGCTGGCGGTCATCCTGGAATTCGAAGAAGGCCATCGATATCCGTCACGTTGAGTCTTGGGTATGTCGTGCAAACGTCTGCATATAGCGCTCAGGCGCCGTCGTATTCACGCATCAGCGCCCTGGCCTCGCGCGCCACGCCATCGTCCTCGGCGCGCGCGGCGACTTGCAGCAATGCCTTGGCCTGCGTGGTTTCGCCCTCGGCGGCCAGCAACCCCCGCGCCTTCTCCAGCGCGTCGGCTGGCGCCTCGGCGGCGCGCCCATTATCCAGATGCGAGGGTTCGAACGCCACTTCCTCGACCTCCCAATGCGCAACATCATGTGATGACTCACTTGACTCATCGTACGACTTGGCCCCCGCCGAGGGTTCCACCTCGGGCAACTGATAGTCCAGGCGTGCAGGCGCATCGGGAACCTCGGGCGGGTCGAAGTCGAGCGGCGTGGCCTCCTCGTCGGGGCGTGCGGCCGGCGTTACCGCCTCCTCGTCCGGCTCATCATGGGGCGTCTCGGACTTGGCGCTGTCGGCAGGCACCGAGGCGCCTGCAAATAGTGAATCCACCTCGGGGGAAGACGCCACCGACTCATGCGGCGCACTCGCGGCTTGCGTGGCGACGACTTGACGATAATGCGTCACCAATGCATCTGCCTCGCAATGCGTTTCATCACTGACCGACGACGCGAAGCGCTCGGCCTCCCGCTCCAACGCATCGAGCTCACCCAGCTCGCCCAACACCGACAGCAATTTGAGACGTAACTCGGCATTTTCCTGTACCGCCAGACGCGCCTGTAGCCATTCACGCGCCTGGACATAACGTCCATAAGCGATATAAATATCGGCCTCGTCGATGGTGGCCGTCTCGGGTACATCATCGTCGCTCAAAATCGGGCGCGTTTTGGCGGCGGACTGCGTCGTCCCCAACCCCGCCGCCATATCCTGATAGATCGCTTCGCGGCCGGTACGCCAACGCTGCCATCCCCAGAGCGCCAGCAATGCCGCCAGCACGATCAGCAGCCCCGCCTGCAATGGCCCCAACCAGGATGACGACGCTTCATCACGCTGAGCAGTGTTCGGCGGCGTCTCATCGCTGATTGAGGCTGCCTGCTCGCCGGACGGCGCCGACGGGGTATCGGACGCCGTCTGTGCCAGCAATGCCGCCACGCCGGTCACATCAACGGGCGGTAGCGCCGAGAGTGCTTCAAGGCGTTCGGCCAGCGCATCACGCTCTCGCTCGACGTAGGCCAGGCGTACGCGCAGCGCTTGCAGTGCCGCTTCCAGCTCGGCCGCACGCCGCGAATCGGCTTCCCCTACGCGCTGCATCGATGAAATGGCGCCCGACACAGGACGCGAAGTCTCGGTCTCGGCACCTTCGCGAACCGTCCCGACAACGCCCTGCGGCGCCTCCGACTGGGGCTGAGAGTTCGCGCGAGAAGACCTCGAAGCATTGGCTTGCCGCGTCGAGGCGTCCTGCGCTGTCTGCGACGCACCGGGAGCACTCGCCAAGGCGTAGCCAGGCGGATCGAGCAGCAATGTCACCGGCTGCTGGATACGCCCTTGCGGCCATGACACCTCCAGCAATAACTCAAGATAGGCGCGCTCCAACGATGCCTCGCTGCTAACCATGATGCGCGGCGGCGAGGTATCGCGCGACAGCTCGACGTCTAGCGGCATCTGGAATGCCCTCTCGTCCAGCCCCGCCGCCTCGAAGGCGTTTTCATCCGCCAGACGCACCTCGAGCCGCTGGGGATCGATATCGCCGACACCGGACAGCACCAGTTCGGCGCGCAAGGGCTGATTGAGATACGAGGTGACCTGCGGCACTCCCACGCTCACTCCTAGTGCCACGGGGCTCATCACGACTAGGCACAATGCCAGAGCAATCTTGCGCAGCATGGAATCCTCAAGAACGACGTCAACGATGGTTGGAGTTTTATCATATCTTTTAACCAGCCACCTCATGCTACTCCCCACCATACAAGACGAGCCCGCCTAGGCGGGCTCGTTGCTCGGATGACAGCGGTCGTCGACGACCCATAGTTTCAACGCGTAGCGATGATCCAGACAGCGTGAATGATGCCGGGAATATACCCCAACAATGTCAGCAGAATATTGAGCCAGAAATGCAGACCAAAACCGACCTGCAGGAAGACCCCCAGAGGCGGCAGCAAAATAGCCAGAATTATGCGGATAATGTCCATGCATCCTCTCCTTGTAAATGCGTCCTTTCAGAGTCTTTCAATGTAGCGTGGGGCGTCCCCACCGGCGGTACTCGCCGCCTGCATGATACGCGAGGCCACGGCACCTCGATAGCTTGTGCTATTGATTGCCGCGCGGATCGCAGTATTCGACTCCCGGCGCATGCGAATGGGCATCGGGGTCGATCTTCTGGCGCACCTTGTCGGCACCGGAGGCCAGCGTCTCGTGATGGCGCTCCCAGTCTTCCCAATCATGCGGGGTGCCACTGCGCGGACGATGGCTCGCCGCGCCCCGGGCTCGTGCCCAAGCCTGTTCTTCGAGGGTCGTCGGCTTGTCCTCTTCCTTGTCGAGGCCGATTCCCTGCTTGGCCAAGTAATCGCGTGCGTTCATGTTGCCTCCCGAAGAGCCGAACTTTCTCTATCACATCTCGTGCCAATGGCTGGCACTATTTATTCGCGGTGTCATTATCTCAAGCCATTACTATAGCGTATCCCTTTTAGATGAAGGCATGAGAGCAACTTTCAAGTAACCGCCACTTGATCGTTTATACAACCGCCACACGCTGCAATGCCACCGTGAGAATGCGCTATCCTCGACGAGAGGGCTAGGAGCTATTCCTCGATCCTGCCCGTCGTCTTCAGGAGGCCTGCCATGTCGCGTTCATCCCCCGCCGTCGTCGCCGATATCATGATAGGCGATGGTTACCGAGTCACCGCCAACACTTCGATCTCGGCACTCGCCGATGGCCTGGCGCGCCACCGACTGCCCGGTGCGCCGGTCGTCGATGCACAGGACCATTTGATCGGCTTCATCTCGGAACAGGACGTACTCGGCCAACTGCTCGATAGCGCCTATCACTGCGGCCAACCCGCATTGGTGGGCGAATTGATGCGCGAAGCGGTGCTGACCGTGACGCCCGACAAGAGCATCGTCGATCTTGCCGAATCCATGCGCGGCGAACGGCCCAAGGTATATCCCGTGGTCGATGACGGACACGTCATCGGCCTGGTAACCCGTCGCGAGGTTCTCGCCGCTCTGTTGGTCATGCGCAACCGCTGCTGAGGCCGACACCAGCGCATAAAAAACCGCCGTGCAAAGGCACGGCGGTCAATCGAGAACAGTAAGCTCAAAACGGACTTCCTAGCGACTGCCTGGAATCACGTTTCTTGCATTAACTCAGACCGCGCTGCGCACAAAAGTTCCCTCGCCTGGCGTATTTTTATCGATCGCTTCCATGATCAGGCTTGCCAAGGCCTGGCGCGCTTGATTAACATCCATGCGTCGAGCGGGCATAGCTCAGTTGGTAGAGCATCAGCTTCCCAAGCTGAGGGTCGCGAGTTCGAGCCTCGTTGCCCGCTCCACTCCCTCTTCGTAAGTTCAGGCAGACCTCAGGGTCGCGAGCTGGTGCGCCAGCCCGGTCGCGCCTCGTTGCCCGCTCCACTCCTTCCTTGCGATTTCATCACGCCAGAAGAGTCACTGCATTGCGACGTGATCGCATGCTAGACTCGCCACGCACATTCGACTATCGCGTCACCACACCATGCTCCTTTATTTGCTGGTTTTCGCCGTCTGCTTGACAGTCCTGGTCGGCACCGTGGCGATGCTGATGCTCAGCCGCACGCCTCGCTATCGGACCGACCCCGAGCACCTACTCGCGTTGTTCGACAAAACGCTGGAAAAGCGCGTCAGCGTTGCCGAATGGCATACGCTGGTCGATTATCCGATTCGCCACGATGCCTATCTCGAAAGCATTCGCCGCCGCGCTCAGCATGTCATGGAGGAGCACGGCAGGCCCTGGCAAGTCGCACAGGGCGGCTGCCTGCTATCGCGTGTCGGGCGCGACGAACTCGAGGCAATACGCGACCATTTGCGCGCGCGCCTGGCACTACAGAAGCCTGAACTAGAGGCCTGAACATTGCGCCTCACGCACCATGGGCGTGTATGGTAAGCTCACTGCGGAGTTCAGGAGAGTCGCCATGAGCAGTAGCATTCGTCTGACGCCGCTCGACAACACCGTCAAGCATCACGGTCATGCCTTCCATCAGATCGTTATCGGCCTGGCCGGCCATGCTGAATTCGAGATCGAGGGGCTCGGCGGTTCCATCGCCCCCTTGTCAGGCTGCATCGTCCCGATCAATCATGTGCACTATTACGAAGGGATCGGTGACAACCGCCAGTTGATCCTCGACCTGCCGGATGACTCGCCCTCGCTGACCGGAGGCCATCGCGAACTGGCCAGCCTGTTCGATACCCCACGCTATTTCACGCTCGACGACCCTCTGCGCAATTATCTCAACTTCGTGGTGCAAGAAATGTCGCAGCCACGCCATGCCGATGGCGAATTGCTCGCCACCACGTTCTTGAGCTGTCTGCATGCCCGTCTGGCCGCACCGACGACGCTTGATAACGGACGCGCGTTGAATCTCGATACCATCGATCGCTACATCGATAACCACCTCGCCGAACGCGTGACGGTCAAGGATCTGGCGCGCCTGGCCTGCCTGAGCGAGGCGCATTTCGGCGAGCGCTTTCGGCGCCATACAGGGCTCACGCCTTACCAATACTTGTTGCGTCGCCGCCTCGAACGCGCGAGCACTTTGCTGCGAACCGCTGGCGCACCGCTCAGCGAAATCGCGGCACGCACGGGATTCGCCAATCAAAGCGCCTTGTCACATGCCTTCCGACGCCACCATGGCCAGTCTCCCTCGCAGTGGCGCCGGGGTGCCGCCGCCTCCGTCATGACTACGCCGCCCATCATAGACTAAGGTCTAAAGTTCAACCCCTTCTCGTCTTCTATCGTGTTTTTTGACACAAACACCCGGGAAATTGGCAAGACCGGGCACGCTGACCCACTCTAAAGTCGACGCTATACAATATAACCAGGACGCCAATACCGGCGCCGACTCCGCACGCCCACTTTCATTATTGCGTCGCCGATCATCACGGGGTCATGACATGCAAAATGCCAACACCATGCTGGAAACCGCTACCTGGAACGACGAGCTCGACACGCTGTTCGCGCGTGTCAGCGATTATTACAGCGTCGAGGAAGACGCCTATGTCGCCGAGTTGGTCGCGTTCTTGCGTACCAACGAGGAAGACTTCAAGCGCATCGCTACGCAAACCGCCGAGCTGGTGCGCGAAGTCCGCGAGATGGATACGGCGGTCGACTCCATCGACGAATTGCTGCAAGAGTACAGCCTCGATACTCATGAAGGCTTGATGTTGATGTGCCTGGCCGAGGCCATGCTGCGTATTCCCGACAAGGCCACCGCCGACGCCCTGATCGAAGACAAACTGGGGCCCGCCGACTGGAAGGCACACGTCGGCCAGAGCGAGTCATGGTTCGTCAATGCTTCCACCTGGGGGCTGCTGATGACCGGTCGCGTTCTGCAACTCGACCAGCCCCACGAAGGCAAGCCCGCCACCTTCATCAACAAGATGGTCAACCGCATGGGCGAGCCGGTGATTCGCCGCGCCATGTATCAGGCGATGAAGATCATGGGCAAGCAGTTCGTGCTGGGACGGACCATCGACGAGGCCCTGAAACGCTCGCAGCCGCTTTTCGACAAGGGCTACACCTACTCGTACGACATGCTCGGCGAAGCGGCGCGCACGCGGCCCGACGCCGATCGTTATTTCGACGATTACGCCCAGGCCATCAAACGAGTCGGTGCCACCAGCCGCAAGCTGGACGCCAAGACCCCGGCGCCCTCGGTGTCGATCAAGCTGTCGGCCTTGCATCCGCGTTACGAATTCGGACGCCGCCGCCAGATCCTAGCGGAACTCACCGACAGCGTCCGCCGACTCGCCTCGCTGGCACGCGAGAACAACGTCGCCATCACCATCGATGCCGAGGAAGCCGACCGCCTTGAATTGTCGCTGGAAGTCTTCCGCGACGTTTTCGAAAGCGAGGTCTGTCGAGGCTGGGGGCACTTCGGGTTGGTGGTGCAGGCCTATTCCAAGCGTGTCTTGCCGGTTCTACACTACATAAATCGCCTCGCCGATCAGTGTGGCGACGAGATTCCCCTTCGCCTGGTCAAGGGCGCCTACTGGGATACCGAAATCAAGGAAGCTCAACAACAAGGGCTCGACGGCTACCCGGTCTTCACCCGCAAGGCGTGCACCGATGTCACCTACCTTGCCTGCGTGCATTTCCTGCTCTCCGAGAATACCCGGGGGCGCATCTTCCCGCAGTTCGCTACGCACAACGCCCACACCATCAGCACCATCCTAGAGCTCGCCAACGCGGGAGATCGTCATTTCGAGTTCCAGCGTCTGCATGGCATGGGTGAAGCGCTCTACGACGCCGCACTCAAGCGCGCGCCGCAGGGTACTTACTGCCGTATCTACGCACCGGTGGGCGCACACAAGGACCTGCTGCCCTACCTCGTGCGGCGCTTGCTGGAGAACGGTGCCAACTCGTCCTTCGTTCACCAGTTGGTCGATCCTCGCGTGCCCGTGGAAAGCCTCTGCGAGCACCCGGTAGAAACCTTGGCGCAATACGACACCTATGCCAACCCACGAATTCCGCTGCCACGCGATATCTATGGGGAAAAACGCAAGAACTCCAAGGGCGTCAACTTGAACATCAACAGCCAATACCAACCGCTGATCGACACCATGGCGACATTCATGGATAGCGAGCATCACGTCAAACCGCTGCTGGCTTTCGACGTGGACGACGATGCCGCGCAGCGTCACGACGTCCTCAGCCCTTACGATACCCGCCAGCGCGTGGGCAGCGTGCAGTGGACCACGAGCGAGCAGGCCCAACGCGCCGTGGATGCCGCCTGGGCGGCCTTCCCGCGCTGGAGCGACACGCCGGTCGAGGAGCGTGCGGCGATTCTCGAGCGTTTCGCCGACTTGATGGAAGAGCACCTCGCCGAACTGATGACGCTGTGCTCCCGCGAGGGCGGCAAGTTGCTCACCGATGGCGTCGACGAAATCCGCGAAGCGGTGGACTTCTGCCGCTACTATGCGATGCGGGCCCGCGAAATGTTCGGCGCGCCGATCCCGCTACCCGGCCCGACCGGGGAATCCAACGAGCTGATCCTGTCCGGCAAAGGCGTCTTCGCCGCCATCAGCCCGTGGAATTTCCCGGTAGCGATTTTCTGTGGCCAGATGGTCGCCGCCGCCGTCGCCGGCAACCCGGTGCTCGCCAAGCCGGCCGAGCAGACCTCCCTGATCGCGCACCGCGTCGTGGAGCTGCTTCATGAAGCCGGCATGCCGCGCGACGTAGTGCAACTGCTGCCCGGCGATGGTCCCACCGTGGGCAGCGTGCTGACGGGTGACGCTCGCATCACCGGCGTCGTCTTCACCGGCGGCACGGACACCGCACAAATCATCAACCGTGCTCTCGCGGACCGCGAAGGCGCCGCGCTGCCGACCCTGATCGCCGAAACCGGTGGCTTGAATGCCATGATCGTCGACTCCACCGCGCTTCCCGAGCAGGTCGTCGCCGACGTGGTAGCCTCGGCATTCCAGAGCGCCGGCCAGCGTTGTAGCGCCTTGCGCGTGCTCTACATCCAGGAAGACGTCGCCGACCACGTCATCGAGCTGCTCAAGGGCGCCATGGCAGAGCTGCATATCGGCGACCCGCGCGATCTGGGTACCGACGTCGGCCCGGTCATCGACGAGGACGCTCATCGTCAGCTCAGCGATTACATCATGCGCCTCAAGGAGGAAGGCCGCCTGGTGGCCGAGGCGACACCCGACGCCGACACCACCGCGCACGGCCACTTCATTGCGCCGACCGCGTTCGAGATCGAAGGCATCGACACACTGGAGAGCGAGCAATTCGGGCCGATATTACACATAGCGCGGTACCGTAGCGCGGAGATCGACCAGGTCATCGATACCATCAATGCCAAAGGGTATGGACTGACGTTCGGCATTCACAGTCGCAACGAATCCTTCGCCGCTGAAATAGCGCGGAAAATTCGAGTGGGCAATGTGTATGTCAATCGTAATATCATCGGTGCCGTCGTGGGCGTACAGCCTTTCGGTGGTCAGGGCCTGTCAGGCACTGGTCCCAAAGCGGGCGGACCGCATTACCTGCAACGCTTCGCCACGGAGAAAACCCGCACCATCAATACCGCCGCTTTGGGCGGCAACGCATCTCTACTCGCGCTGGGAGACGAGTGATCGTCACTCGTCATCAAACAACAAACGAAGGGAACTCCCTCATGGTTAAAACAACGCCGCTATCGGCTTCACCTCCGCGCGTTGCCTGTTCATGATGCTCGTCATCAGCGTTCTGGCCCGTATGCGTAACGACAACCTGCCGGAACCACTCCGGCCTAATAACTAAGATAATCAAGAACAGGAGACGTTTTTATGGCTATTGGTGTTTGGATCAGCCTATTTGCTTACTTTGCGCTCATGATCGGCATCGGCCTTTATGCCATGCGCAAATCCACGTCCACGTCTGAAGATTACATGCTGGGTGGTCGAACCCTCAGCCCCAAGGTGGCGGCCCTGTCGGCCGGCGCTTCGGACATGAGCGGCTGGTTGCTGCTGGGTTTGCCCGGGGCGCTGTTCGTATCCGGCTTGGGCTCGGCCTGGATCGGTATCGGCCTGTTCGTGGGTGCATTCTTCAACTGGGTTCTGGTCGCACCACGCCTTCGTGAGCAGACAGTTCACTATGGCAATGCGATAACCATTCCAGCATTCCTGGCAAACCGATTCCCGACTCGGGCGATGTCGCTGAGGACGGTATCCGCCATCGTCATCGTCGTCTTCTTCGCGGTTTATACGGCATCAGGCCTGGTGGCAGGCGGCAAGTTGTTCGAAAGCGCGTTTTCCGACGTTATCAACATCGGTGGCCTGAGCGATTACGCTGCCGGCGTCGTCATCACCCTGGGCGTGGTACTTGTCTATACGGTTGTCGGCGGCTTTTTGGCAGTGAGCATGACGGACTTCGTGCAAGGCTGCATCATGATGCTGGCACTGGTGATCATGCCGGTAGTCGTGATCTTTGGCGAAGGTGGCGGTGGCTTCACCCAAGCCTCACAGACCCTGAATGACGTCGACCCCACACTGCTATCGTGGACGGCGGGGCTGACCTTCATCGGCTGGCTGTCTGCGGTGGCCTGGGGCCTGGGGTATTTCGGGCAACCGCACATCATCGTGCGTTTCATGGCCATCCGATCGCTGAAGGATGTGCCGGTTGCCCGTAACATCGGCATGAGTTGGATGTTCATATCCCTGGTCGGCGCGATTTCGCTGGGGATCTTCGGTCGGGCCTATGCAATCCGCAATGGGCTGGATGTTCAGGACCCGGAAACGATCTTCATTATCCTCGCGGGCCTGCTGTTCCATCCGCTGATCACCGGCTTCCTCTATGCCGCACTGCTTGCAGCAATCATGAGCACCGTCTCCAGTCAGCTTCTGGTGGCATCTTCATCACTGACCGAAGACTTCTACCGCCTATTTCTGCGCAAGGAAGCAACGGAGAAGGAAAGCGTCGGCATCGGCCGGATTAGTGTCGTATTGGTTGGCTTGGTGGCGGCCTTCATTGCATCTGACCCGAACTCTCAGGTCCTGGGGCTGGTCAGTAACGCCTGGGCAGGCTTTGGTGCGGCGTTCGGCCCATTGATCATCCTGTCGCTGATGTGGTCACGCACCAACGGCGCTGGCGCCATCGCGGGTATGGTCGTGGGTGCCGTCACCGTCATGATCTGGATTTCACTGGGCTGGAACGCAGCGTTCATGGGCGGTCCCGGTGTGTATGAGATCATTCCTGGCTTTATCGCTGCCTTCATCGCCATCCTGGTGGTGAGCAGTATGACCAACGATGCTGGGGAATATAAGCACATTTCCCGCTGAACAATGTGCGCATACCGCGCTGAGTGATCGTTCAAGGGCTCCCACGGGAGCCCTTTTTCAATGCGGCTCGCGAAAGGCCCAGAAGCGCGACGCCAAATACGTCAGCACCGGCACCATTAGTGTCGCGATCGCCACGGCCAGAAAGCCGCTTAGCGGGGTCACGGCCAACAAGGCAGCCAATACCCCGTTGTTAAGGGCGAACCCCAGCGCCGCCACCAGGAAGAAACGCCTTGCCCGGCCACGCCGACGAAAAGTAATACGCCGATGCCCGATCAATGACACCTGAAAAGCCGCCAAGAACGCCATGAGATTCGCCGCGAATTCGGACATTTCCGACCAGAAGCCGAGCAGTACACCCGCCACCAGCAGATGTACTGCCGTGGCGATACCCCCGACGAGACCGAAGCGCGCGGCGGTACTGGCCTCGCCCACCAGCCGGCTCATGGCGCGCTGTGACCTCGCTGGCGTGACGTTCGTGGCGTATCGCTATCTTCAGCGACCAGGTACAACGGGCGCTGCTTGGTCTCGATGAACAGCCGCCCCACATATTCGCCCAGAATGCCGATCGACAGCAGTTGCATGCCACCGAAGAACAAGATCGCGGTCATCAGCGACGCATAGCCAGGCACATCGCTTCCGAACAGCACCACGCGCCCCACCAGGAGCACGATGTAAAGGAAGGCAATCAGCGCGATCACTGCGCCGCAGTAGGACCAGATTCGCAGCGGCCAGGTGGAAAAACTCACCACCCCATCGAGGGCGAAGTTCCACAGCTTCCAATAGTTGAACTTGCTGGTCCCCGTCTCGCGAGTGGGACGTGCATAGCGTACGCCAGTGGTGCGATATCCAGGCCAGGAGAACAGCCCTTTCATGAACCGGCTGCGCTCCGGCAAGCGATTGAGCGCATCGACCACACGGCGATCCATGAGCCGGAAGTCCCCGGCATTGTGCGGGATCGGCGTATCCGACAGGCGATTGAAGAAGCGATAGAACAAGCCGGCAGTGGCTCGCTTGGTATGCGTGTCCTCGTCACGGGTACCGCGCACGCCATAAACCATGTCATAGCCTTCCTCCCGCCATAGGCGCACGAATTCGAGAATCACGTGCGGTGGATCTTGCAGATCGACGTCCATAGGCACGATGGCATCGCCGCATGCGTGTGCCAGCCCCGCCGTCAAGGCCGCCTCCTTGCCGAAGTTGCGCGTCAGCGACAGGTAGCGTACGCGATTATCCGCGACGTTGGCGTCCCGCAGAGTATCCAGCGTCGCATCGCGAGAGCCATCGTCGACGAACAGCACCTCCCATCGCGCGATATGAACATCAAGGGCGTCACGCACCGCTTGAAGAAAGCCCGGAATGGCAGCTTCTTCGTTCATGACCGGCACCACAATGGACAGCAACCACCCCGTATCAGGGCCTTCTCCCTGTGCTGCCTCGCTTGCCGACGATGATCGTTCCATCTTTGCCTCCGCTTATTAGCTCACCACGACCAACCATGGACTCAACGTCGCCATTCCCAGCCAACACGCCAGCAAAAGCGCCCCAGGCACGAGGCAGTGCTCGACAATGCACCGGATTCAGCCCACCGCCGCCCATCGTAATGGGCTTACAGGAAGTTAAGAGGTTTTTCGACTGTTTAGCGAGTTTAAGCATGACGATGGCATGACAGGCGCGTAATACCGAACCGCCCCTTCATGGTGGATCGCCCTCGCCCAGCGTAAAAAACAGCGTTCTAAAATTCTTCTGGACTTAAAAAACACTGTTTCCTATACTGCACGTGTTGATACGAAAACGCTGTTCGATAAAGCGCTAGAACTCAAGGAGCCACATCATGACCAAGACCAAACTCTTTTCTGCACTGGTAATTGCCGGCACTTGTGCGTTCGGTACCCAAGCCGCTCTCGCCTACAATGCTGGCGACTTCTTCGTCCGCGGTGATATTGCCAAAAGCGATATCGATGATAGCCATGTCGACGACGAGAATGGCTTCATGGGTAGCGTCGGCTACCTCTTCCACGACAAGCTGGGTGTCGCCCTGAGCTCCAGTGAAAAGTTCGAGCACGACTTCTCGACCAATGGGGCCGCGGGCAAATTCGAGCAGCGGCCGATCAATCTGACGCTGCAATACTACCCACTGGGTGGCACAGGCTCGCGCGTGCAGCCCTATGCCGGTGCCGGCGTCAACTACACCAAGTTTTCCAGCGAAAACCTCGGCAATGGCATGAGCGCCAGCATGGATGATTCCTGGGGCGCCGTCGGTGAACTGGGTGTCGACCTGTTCGTGACCGATAACCTGGCTCTCAACGGCTTTGCCAGCTACACCGACGTGGACTCAGACATCGACATCAACGGTGCTTCAGCCGGCACGGTAAGCCTCGACCCGGTCACCGTGGGTGGCGGCCTCAGCTATCGCTTCTAAGCAGAACACATCAGCACGTTGATTCAACGCCGGGCACTCGCCCGGCGTTTTCGTATTCATCCCCCTCACGCCTCAGTAACGATCCGATCCACTTCGGCCACGGCTTCGGTGACGACGCGACGTACGCTGGGCGAGGCATCCTTCAACCAGGTCTCCACGGCGGGTGCGACATCGCAGGATGCCGGCAACGGTGACTCGGCTTCGGCCAGCGTTTCAAGCCGCGCCACGAAGACATAGCGCAGCCACTGCGGCATCACCATGGTGTCGACGCAAAAGGGCTGCTGGCTGGCGAAAGCCGCTTCGGGCGGCTCCGCCACACGCCACATGTCGACACTGCGCAACGTCGCAACCAGATTTTCCAATGCCTCTTTCAAGGCGTCATGAGCCGTCATCTCGTCTCCCGGAAAAGCGTTGAGTTAATCTGCCATTATCGCGTTCACCCCAGGCGCTTGACCACCTTGCCAGCGTTTTCTCCCCAGCCTCGCGTTTACCCACAATTCATTGGGACGGGATTGTGGATAAACGTGGGACAACCTTCGCTTGACCCTGGTTGACGCCGGCTGGCAGCAAGCGTTTATTTTTTAACCAACAAGGGGCTGGTCAGCGCCATCCTTGAACGCTACAGTGCCGGCCTCGATCCCGGAGGCAGCATGCAGTCGATCACCACGCTTAGCGAATTTTTCCACCGCACCGGTGCGGACGTACGCCTTTTCGACATGGGGCGACGCGTCGCGCCCTTCGAATTCTCACGGCTCACCGAGTTCGAAGCCGGTGACGCCCCCTGGCCCCTGCCCTGGAACGGCCAGGCGCGTCTGGCATGTGCGTTCCGTCTCGGCAGCGATATCGCCAGCGAGCCCTTGATCTGGTTTTTGGCCTTACCCTTGGATGAACAAGGCATGCTGGTGCCTGGGCCACGCGACGCCTTCCTCGAGCGCCTCATCGAGACCCTCGGGCGTACGGTGGAAAGCGTAGGACGCGATGACGCGCCGCATATCGATAACTTGATGCGCGATAACCCTTTGGCCTTTACCCCCGAGCTCACGCAGCAGGCCATGTTGCATGCCCAAGCGGCCCGCGACTTCGCGCAACCGACCAGCAAGCACCATGCCCTGGCCCACGCTTACCTGCTCGATGCCGACGCCAGCGTCAATTGGCAGATGCTCGGCCTGCAGGGAATCGCCGATCTCATAGCCCGCCTCGAAAGCGCGCAAGAAGCCCAGCTTGCCGAACGCATTCCTGCGCTACCAATCGAGGTCCTACGACCGCTCTGCTATTGTATGGAGCATCGAGACGTGGCCTCGGCATGTGTGGCACCGCTTCGCGAACGCGCCGAACAAGCCGCACGCTCGGGAGGTCTCGAAACCTTGTGTGCAGTGATTCGCGCGCTAGGGGGCAGTTACGATTCACGCATAGGTGCCTGGTACGATACGCTACTCGACGACCCGGCGGCCTGCGGGCCCGACGTACTCGCCGCCATAGCGGCGCGTGGCTGGACGCATCTCGAGGATGAGCAACGCTTGCCGAGGTTTCTCACACGGCTCGCGGAAAACCCGAAGGCGAACTTCACCGCACTGGTACGCGACTTGGCGCTTGTGCCACGCTTGCGCTTACCGGTATTAATGACGCTGCGTCAGGCGAGTGCCGACTCCTCTATCGGCCAGCGCCTGGCCGAACTGGATCGTTGACGCATGAAAGCACTGCCCTATCAAGCCAAGGCCGTCATCGGCCGGCGCGAAATGGTCACCCTACCGGAGCTGGGCCTGACGCTGTGCGCTAAAATCGATACGGGCGCGCGCACGTCAGCGCTGCATGCCGAGGACATTGAGACGTTCGAGCGGCAAGGACACCTTTGGGTACGTTTCATCACCCGTAGCGGCGGCCCCGAGGCCCCATCGCACACGCTGGAACTGCCGTTATACGACCGCCGCAAGGTCAGGAGTTCCAATGGCATCGAGCAAATGCGTTACGTGATCCGCACACATATGCAACTCGGTGGGCTCGACTATCCGATCGAACTATCCTTGACCGACCGGCGTAGCATGCGCCACCCCATGCTGCTTGGGCGACGTGCGTTGCGCCGCCTTCTGGTCGCGCCCGGCGCGGCCTTCCTGCACGGCGAGCCCTAAGTCCGCCGGCATCGCCATCGAGTGGAGACGACCATGCATATCGGCATTCTTTCACGCAATCGCAAACTGTACTCGACGCGGCGTCTGATCGAAGCTGCGGAAGCGCGCGGACATACCGCCCGTGTGGTCGACACGCTTCGTTGCTACATGAATATCGCCTCACACCGGCCATCGATTCACTACAAAGGCGAGGAAATCGAGCCGTTCGACGCCATCGTGCCACGCATCGGCGCGTCAGTGACGTTCTATGGCTGCGCCGTGCTGCGTCAGTTCGAGATGATGAGTACCTACGTGCTCAACGACTCGGTGTCGATCACGCGCTCGCGCGACAAGCTCCGCTCGTTGCAACTGCTATCGCGCAAAGGGCTAGGGCTGCCGGTCACCGGCTTCGCGCACTCACCAGACGACATTCCTGACCTCATCACCATGGTCAAAGGTGCGCCGCTGGTCATCAAACTGCTCGAAGGTACCCAGGGTATCGGCGTGGTACTGGCGGAAACCAACCAGGCTGCCGAGTCGGTCATTCAGGCCTTCATGGGGATGAAAGCCAACATCATGGTTCAGGAATACATCAAGGAGGCGAAGGGCGCCGATGTCCGCTGCCTGGTGATCGGCGACAAAGTGGTCGCCGCCATGAAACGCCAGGCGCTCGAAGGCGAGTTCCGTTCCAATCTCCACCGTGGCGGCACCGCCAGCGTCATTCGTATCACACCGGAAGAGCGTTCCACTGCCATCCGTGCCGCCAAGGCAATGGGCCTGCGCGTCGCCGGGGTGGATCTACTACGCTCCAACCACGGGCCCGTGATCATGGAGGTCAATTCCTCGCCAGGACTACAAGGCATCGAAACCGCCACGGGCAAGGATATCGCCGGGCAGATCATCGACTACATGGCGAAAAATGCCGTCGCACCACGCAAGGCCCCTCCCAAGCCCAAGGGCTAAGCGACGCTGTCGAGAAAAGACGCTATAGCGAAAGACTTGCCATACGGGGAAATTTTCTTACAACGGGGTGGCAAAACGCTGTTTCCACCCGCACAATTTGCGTCACCGGAGGAGGTGACCGCCCATGTTTCTCGATAATCGCCAAGTGGCGATGGACAGCGTCCTTGAAGCGCTGGCCGACAGTCTCGATTATTTCCAGGACAATTTCGAGCGCCTGCGCCCTGCCCTGCGTGATCGTCTGAAGCCGCTCTATGAAGAACGCGGCAAGGCCATGCGCGAGTTGCAGAACTTGTCCAAGGAACACCTCGACATCCTGCCACGCGATGCCGATGTCGAGCGCGACGACTATCTCTGGCTATGGAGCCGTATCAAGAGTTTTGTGGGCAACGACAGCCAGGTGTTGCTGGGCGAGCTGCTCGAGCAGGAGCGCGTGCTGATGCAGGCACTAGGCACGGCCTTCACCCATCCCCTACCGGACGCGCTGGAACCGGCGCTGGAGCGTTGCTGGAAGAATTGCCGCGCGCTGATTCGCGAGCTCAATGCGCAACACAAACGCTGAATCGCGGCTCACTCTTCCTTGATCTCCTTGAAAATCGGCAATGTCACTTGGGGGCCGAGGAAGTACGGGTCACGCCCCCACAGATAGAGATCACCGACAGCTGCCGCGCGTGCCAACCACTCACGCAGCCACAACTGCCACTCACCTGCGATTTGTCCTTCCGGCACTGCACAGCCTTGTGCCTTCAAGCCGATGGCATCGGCAATGAACAACGCACGCGGCAAATGCCATGCTTGCGATATCAACAAAACGTGCTCAACCCCAAAGATTCGACGGGCCCGCACCACGCTGTCGAAAGTGCTGAAACCAGCATAATCGAGGGTCATATCGTCGGTGCCGACGTTGCGGGCGCGCAGCGCTCGCCACATCGAAACGGGTTCGTTGTAGTAGCGCGAGCTGTTGTCGCCGGAAAGCAGCAAATGCTGAATACGCCCCAGCCGCAACAATTGCGCCGCGGCCTCCATGCGCGCGGTGAAATAAGGATTGAGCCCTCCACCACGCAGCCCCTCGGCGGTCCCGAAGACCAACCCCACCGGCTCCGAAGCGCACACAAGCGGATCGTGCTGAATACGACCGGCCGTCTTGGCGAACACCCAGATATTGAGTGCCACCACCACGGCGAACATGAAAAGCACACCCAAAAGGCCCCACTTGAGCAGCCGCCACCCCAATCGGGCAAGCCCCCGGCGACCGTTTTCTCGCGGCATGCTGGTCTCCAACGAATAAGGGGCGTCGTACACGCCCCACCATGAGAAAGAGAGCGACGAGGGCCTAGGCCCTAGAACATGCCCAGTTCCAGCCTCGCCTCCTCCGTCATCATCTCACGGCTCCAGGGCGGATCGAAAACGATCTCGACATGCACCTTGGACACTTGCGCAGCGCCCTGGAGTTTACGTCGAGCGTCTTCGGCGATCACCTCGCCCATGCCACACCCCGGCGCGGTCAATGTCATGCGGATGGTCACCATGGTCTCGCCGCTCAGCAAATGCTCGATACGGCATCCGTAGACCAGACCCAGATCGACGATATTGACCGGAATCTCCGGGTCGAAGCAGGTCCGCAATTGTGCCCAAATGAAGGCCTCGAGCTCCTCGTCGCTGGCCCCCTCGGGCAGGGACGCACGCGACACGGCCTCGAGCCCCAAGGCATCGAGGTCGTGCCCCTCGATCAGGAACATGCGTCCCTCGAAGCCGACACTGACCGTTCCACCTTTGGCCTGCATCACCGAGACGATGCTGTCCTCGGTCAAGGTCACGCTCTTGCCGAAGGGAATCGAGATCGCCTCGACATCGCGCTGCAAGGGCATTTCCTGCCCCTTGTAGAGGCTTTGCAGTTGATCCATGCCGTCTCCGTTAGCGCACCATGGCGATGACTTTCTGTAAGGCCTCGACGAATGCATCGACCTCTTCCGGCGTGTTGTACGCCGCCAGTGAGGCGCGGCAAGTCGCGTCGAGTCCCATGCTCGCAAGCACGGGCTGGGCACAATGATGCCCGGTACGGATCGCCACGCCAAGCTGATCGATCAGCAGGCCGATATCCTGGGAATGCGCGCCGTCGACCACGAACGACAGCACACTCACCTTGTCCGGCGCCGTGCCGATCATGCGCAGGCCATCGACCTCCGTCAGCTTATCGGTGGCACGCTCGAGCAGGTGATGCTCCCACGCCGCCATCCGGTCGATGCCGGTATCCGCCATCCAGTCGAGCGCCGCCCCCAAAGCGATCACTTCCGCGATAGGCGGCGTGCCGGCTTCGAACTTGTGCGGAATCTCGCTATACACCGTGCCCTTCTCGAAGGACACGCGGCTGATCATCTCGCCACCGCCCTGCCAAGGCGGCATCGCCTCGAGCAAGGCCTCACGACCATAGAGCACGCCCACGCCGGTGGGGCCATACGTCTTGTGCCCCGAGAACGCATAGAAGTCGATATCCAGTGTCTGCACATCGACGCGCTGATGCGGCACCGCCTGGGCACCGTCGACCAGGATCAGTGCACCATGCTCATGCGCTGCGCGCGCCATGTCCGCTACCGGATTGACGGTGCCCAGCGCATTCGAGACGTGATTGACGCACACCAGACGCGTGCGCTCGCCCAACATGTCTCGGTAAGCCACTTGATCGAGCACGCCGCGCTCATCGACCGGAATCACCTTGAGCGTGACACCCAGTGCCTCGGCCAGCATCTGCCAAGGCACGATATTCGAATGGTGCTCCATCAACGAGACGATGATCTCGTCACCCGGGCGCAGGTTGGCCCGCCCCCAGCTATTGGCGACCAGATTGATCGCCTCGGTGGTGCCACGCGTGAAGACGATCTCGCGATGCGACGCCGCCCCCAGCCAGGCACGCACCTTCTCGCGCGTGCCCTCGTAAGCCGCCGTGGCCTCGTCGGCCAGGGTATGCAACCCGCGATGGATGTTGGCGTTATAGCGCCGATAGTAATCGTCCAGCGTATCGATGACCGCCGTCGGCGTCTGACTGGTCGCCGCGTTGTCCAGATAGATCAACGGCTTACCGTGGACTTCCCGTTCGAGGATCGGGAAGTCACGACGCACACGCGCCACATCGAGCATCGTCTCGGCAAAGGCATTCATGGTCTCAGGCCTCCTCAAGCGCGTCGGAAACCTCGACCAGATCCGCGAGATTGAAGCGCTCGGGCAATTTCCCCGCCACGGCACGCTCGACACGTTCGGCAATGACCGGCAGACGCACCTGATCCATCACCTCGCCGGCGAACGCCAACGTCAAGAGACCACGCGCCATTTGCTCGCCGATGCCGCGTGTGCGCAATGCAAAGACGGCCTCCTCGTCGAGCTGGCCGGTCGTCGCGCCGTGCGAGCACTTGACGTCATCGGCGTAGATTTCCAGCTCAGGCTTGGTATCGACCTCGGCGCGGTCGGACAACAACAGGTTGGCGTTGTTCTGATACGCCTCGATCTGCTGGCTATCGCGCTTGACGATGACCTTGCCGTTGAACACGCCGCGGGCACGGTCGTTGAGAATGCCCTTGTAGTTCTCATTGGAGAAGGTGTTCGGCGCGTTGTGGTTGACCAGGGTGTGATTGTCGACGTGCTGACGGCCCTGGACGAAGAACAAGCCATTGTAATTGGTCTCCGCGCCTTGCGCGTTGAGATCCGTGACCAAGTCGGTGCGCACCAGCGCGCCGCCCAGGTTCAAATTGAACGACGTAAAGCGCGAATCACGGCCCTGCTCGACATGGATGCTCGCCACGTGCAGGTCCTCACTCGAGGCTTCCTGCAGTTTGTAGTGGTCGACGATGGCGCCGCGTTCGAGCATGACTTCACTGACCACGTTGGTGAAGTTGGCCGCGCCCGCCTCGCCGGCGTAATGCTCGACCACCGTGGACTGGCTGCGCGCGCCGGCCATCACCAACACCCGAGGATGACTCATCCGTGCCGATTCGTTGGCACGCGAGGCGAAGACCACATAGATCGGCTTGTCGACCACGACGCCCTGACCGATGCGCACGACCGCACCTTCTTCGGAAAGCGCCACGTTGAGCGCGGTGAACGGCGAGAAATCGACCCCCGCCAAGCGCCCGATGGCACTGCCGATGGCCTCGTGATTGGTACGCATCGCCGTGGTCAAGGGCTCGATGGAAACGCCCTCGGGCAGCCCCGTCAGATCGGACAGGGCCGCCGAGAAGACGCCATCGACGAATACCAGGCGATGCGCATCCAGCGGCATGCCGAGTGCTGCAAAACGCGCCTCACTGAGTTCGGCATCATCGGCCAGCGTGAACTCGCCTTCGGCGATGCGCCGAACGTCGGTATATTTCCAGGCCTCGTCACGCTTGGTGGGAAACCCCAAGGCTTCGAAGCGTGCCGCCCCGGCCTGGCGGCGTGCCGCCACCCAGGTCGGCTCGTCATCGACTCGCTCGCCGAGCCGCTGTAGAAAAGCGTGTGCTGCACTCATGCTGCGGACTCCTCCAGCACCCATTCATACCCACGAGCCTCGAGCTCATGGGCAAGCTCCTTATCGCCGGACTTGACGATACGACCGTCCACGAGCACATGGACGTGATCCGGCACGATATGTTCGAGCAAGCGTTGATAGTGAGTCACCATGAGAATCGCGCGATCGGCATTGCGCAGCGAGTTGATGCCCTCGGCGACCACCTTCATGGCGTCGATATCGAGGCCTGAGTCGATCTCGTCGAGCATCGCCAGCTTGGGTTGCAACACCAGCATCTGCAGGATCTCGTTGCGCTTCTTCTCGCCGCCCGAGAAGCCCTCGTTGACCGCACGCTGCAGGAAGCTGCCATCCATCTTCATGAAGCTCAACTGCTCGCGCACCAGTTTCATGAACTCCGGTGCCGGAATTTCTTCTTCACCGCGAGCGACGCGCTGAGCGTTGAGCGCCGCCTTGAGCAGGTAGATGTTCTTGACGCCCGGAATTTCCACGGGGTATTGGAAACCCAGCAGAATACCGGCCAGCGCGCGCTCTTCGATTTCCATTTCCAGCAGGTTCTTGCCTTCGAACAGCACCTCCCCGCTAGTCACCTCGTAACCGTCCTTACCCGCGATCACCGCCGACAGCGTCGACTTGCCCGCCCCGTTGGGGCCCATCAAGGCGTGAACCTCGCCGGGATTGACGGTCAAGTTCAGCCCCTTGAGGATTTCCGACCCTTCCACCGTGACGTACAGATCTTTGACTTCGAGCATCTTGATACCTTGCTTGCGTTCGAGTCGCCCGGCGACTCCGATACATGGATTGAGACCTTGACTGTGCGCCTGGCGGCATATCGGGTGCGTTACCCGACCGCCCCTTCCAGCGTCACATTGAGAAGCGCCTCGGCTTCCACCGCGAATTCCATCGGCAGCTCCTGGAAGACGTCCTTGCAGAAGCCGTTGACGATCATGTTGACGGCGTCTTCTTCGGAAATGCCGCGTGACTGGCAGTAGAACAACTGATCCTCGCCGATCTTCGAGGTGGTCGCCTCGTGCTCCACGGTCGCCGAGCTATTGCCGATTTCCTGATACGGGAAGGTATGCGCGCCACAGCGGTCACCGATCAACAGCGAATCGCACTGCGTGAAGTTGCGCGCGTTCTTGGCTCGTGGACCGACCTTGACCAGGCCACGATACGCCTGATCACTGCGTCCGGCGGCGATCCCCTTGGAGATGATGGTGGAGCGCGTTCCTTCGCCGATATGAATCATCTTGGTGCCGGTATCGGCCTGCTGGCGACCGTTGGTCACCGCCACGGAATAAAACTCGCCGACACTGTCCTTGCCGCGCAGCATGCAGGACGGATACTTCCAAGTGATCGCCGAACCGGTCTCGACCTGCGTCCAACTGATCTTGGAGCGATCGCCTCGGCAATCGCCGCGCTTGGTGACGAAGTTGTAGATACCGCCCTTGCCGTCCTCGTCACCGGGGTACCAATTCTGGACCGTCGAGTACTTAATGTTGGCATCTTCCAGCGCCACTAGCTCGACCACCGCCGCGTGCAGTTGGTTCTCGTCGCGCTGCGGCGCGGTGCAGCCTTCCAGATAGGAGACTTGGGCACGCTTGTCACAGATGATCAGCGTGCGTTCGAATTGGCCGGTATTCGCCGCGTTGATGCGGAAATAGGTGGACAGTTCCATGGGGCACTCGACGCCTTCGGGCACATAGACGAAGGACCCGTCGGTGAACACCGCCGAGTTGAGCGCAGCGAAGTAGTTATCACCCTGAGGCACGACGCTACCCAGATACTGGCGCACCAACTCCGGATACTCGCGAATCGCCTCGGAAATCGAGCAGAAGATGACACCCGCTTCCGCCAGCTTCTCCTTGAAGGTGGTCGTCACGGAGACGGAGTCGAACACCGCATCCACTGCGACCCCGGCCAGCGCCGCGCGCTCGTGCAACGGAATCCCCAGCTTCTCGTAGGTTTCCAGGAGTTTGGGATCGACCTCGTCGAGGCTCTGAGGCTTGTCCTCGTCGCGCTTGGGCGCGCTGTAATAGGAGATCGCCTGATAGTCGATGGGCGGATAGTCGAGATGCGCCCAGGAAGGCGTGGTCATCGTCAACCATTGGCGATAAGCCTCCAAGCGCCATTCCAGCATCCACTCGGGCTCGCCTTTCTTGTTCGAGATGAAGGCGATGGTGTTTTCATCCAGCCCCGGCGGTACGGTATCGCTTTCGATGTCAGTCACGAACCCTTGGGTATATTCGCGCTGAACAAGCTCTTCCATTTCCTGACTTGCCATGGTGTCTCTCCTCCCGAGCGGTATGCTCTCGGCGCGTGGCCATCGCCACGGCCCCGGTATCGTGTAGTCAAATCTCGGCGCGACTCGCCAAGGTCACGCTCTGTATGGGCAATTGAACGGGCAGTTTCAGCGGTGACTCCTGAGCCAGATGCGCCAAAGTCACGCTGTCGAGCAAGGTGCGAATCGCCAGCGAGACACGCTGCCAGTTATCAGCGACGCCGCAGGTGTCGACCAGGTCGCAGTCGCCATCGGCGTGGCTACACTCGGTCATCGCTACCGGCCCTTCAATGGCGCCGATGATATCGGAGGCGGTAATGGACGCCGCCGGTCGCGCCAACCGATAACCGCCCAACGAGCCGCGCCGCGATTCCAGAAGCCCGGCTCTCACCAGCATCTTCAACGTCTTGCTGACAGTGGGGTGTGGCAACTGCACCGCATCGGCCAGTTCGGTGGCGGCGTGTGCCTGCTCCGGGTAACGCGCGATCTGCGCCATTACCACGGCGGCATAGTCGGTTAGCTTGGAAAGCTTCAACATGCCCTCACTCCACGGATGCTCTATTGAGGACCATTTTAGTCCTCTATGGATTCGATGTGAAGAGAGCCGACGAGTTCGCGTTTTCGAACGCTATGTTAGCGTCAAGATAACGACCGTTCGCATCAATAATGACAATTGTTACCATTTGAGAAGACTATCGCCTCTTGCCTTAGGCACGATTCACCCGCACATTCGAAGCAGAACTCCAGTCGGATACCGTAATGCGACGTCACCTGACCCAGGAACTGCACAATTTCATCGAGCGCGGCCGCGACCGCCAACTGCGTCTCGCCGTCACCGGCCTTTCCCGTGCCGGCAAGACCGCCTTCCTCACCTCGCTGGTGCATCAGTTACGCCATGCGGGGCTGGAGGCACGTCTCGATTTGCTGCGCGCCGCCCGTGAAGGCCGCCTGCTGGGTGCCCAACGGGTCGCTCAGCCCGATCTCGGCGTGCCGCGTTTTCCCTATGACACTGCCATGGCCTCCCTCGACGGCACACCACCGCACTGGCCGGCGCCCACGCGGGGCATCAGTGAACTGCGCCTGACCATCAAACATCGCACGCGGAAGGCCCGGGGTCTGCTGGGCGATACGGCGACGCTCACCCTCGACTTGATTGACTATCCTGGTGAATGGTTGCTCGACCTGCCTCTGCTGGAGCATGACTTCCTCAGTTGGAGCGAGGCGCAGCAGACCGCCATGGGAAGCGAGCGCAAGCGCCTCGCCGCGACCTGGTTGAGTGCCGCCGAGGCCCTGGCCCCGGACGACGAAGCCGACGAAAGCCAACTCGCCGAGATCGCCGGGCATTACGCCGATGCCTTGCGCGCCTCCCGCGAGGCCGGCTTCGCTGACCTGCAGCCCGGGCGCTTTCTACTCCCGGGGGACCTGGAAGACGCGCCGGTACTGCAATTTTTCCCGCTACCCGGCGTGAACGAAGTCAACCGCGCCGAGCTCGACGCTTTGCCCGAGACGAGCGTCTACAAGACGCTCGCGCGACGGTTCAACCATTACCGCCGCCATGTGGTCAAACCGTTCTACCGTGACCATTTCCGGCGTTTCGACCGCCAGATCGTGCTGGTCGACGTGCTGGGCGCGCTCAACGCCGGGCCGGAACGCTTCGAGGATCTATCCCGGGCGTTGAGCACCCTGATGCGGAGTTTCGACTACGGTAAGCGCAGCCTGATGAGTCGACTGTTCTCGCCGCGCATCGACCGTCTTGCCATCGCCGCGACCAAGGCCGATCACGTCACGCCCGAACAGCATCCCAACGTCGTCGCCCTGCTTGAATCCCTGCTCGCCGAACCGCTCAAGGACTTGCGCTATGCCGACGTCCCGGTGAAGGCGCTGTCTCTGGCGGCGGTACGTGCTACCGAGCCTCGCGAAGTGGACAATGACGGCCAACGCCGCGCCGCCCTGCGCGGCACCACCCTGGACGGCGAAGATGTGCTTCTATTCCCCGGCGACGTACCGCCCCGCTTGCCAGAGCGCGACTTCTGGGCCCGCCAGGGATTCGACTTCACCGCGTTTCGGCCTCCTCTGCGCAACACGCCCGAATTGCCGCATGTACGCATGGATGCAGCGCTCGACTGGCTAATTGGAGATAAATTGAAATGAGCGAGCCGCGCCCTGGACAACGTTTTCGCGTCGACCCCGCCCCCCGCTTTACGGCCGCCCCCGAACCGGGGGAGCGCTTTCATCCGGACAGCGTTTCTCAGCCGCTTGCCGCCCAGGACATCGCACCGGACATACCACTCGAGGCCAGCTTGGGCAAACCCCGCAAGCGCCGCTGGGGGCTGGTGACGCTGCTCGGCGGCTGTCTAGCACTAGGCGGCGTGGAAGTGGCGCGCCATCTATATACCGCCACTCTGGGCGGCGACTGGCTGGCAGGTGCCTGGAGCGCGCTAGGCCTCTTGGCGCTGGGCTTGGGTGCCGTGGCGCTATTACGCGAACTATGGCGCCTGAGGCGTTTGAAGCGGCACACCCAGTTGCGTGACCAACTCGATGCCTCGGAAGAGACCACGCCCCAGGACATGCAGGCGCTCGCCGAACGCTTACGACGCCAGATGCAACTCGGCGACGACGACCCTCACTGGCGTGCCTTTCAAGCCGCTCACCAGCCGCACCACGACGCTCAGGAAACACGCACCCTGCTGGCGCATCATCTCCTGGCCCCGCGCGATCGCCAGGCACGCCGCCTGATCGCGCGCATGTCCGGTGAAACCGCCGTCATGGTCGCCGTCAGCCCGGTGACTTTTTTCGACATGGCCTTGATGGCATGGCGCAACATCGGACTGATCGATCGTCTCGCCTCGCTCTACGGCCTGGAGCTTGGCTACGCCAGCCGCCTGCGCCTGTTCCGCGCGGTGCTCTACAACATGGCCTTCGCCGGCGCCAGCGAGATCGCCACGGATGCCGGGATGGACCTGCTCTCGATGAACGTGGCCGGCAAGCTCTCTAGCCGCGCCGGCCAGGGGCTCGGCGCAGGCCTGCTCACCGCGCGGCTCGGCCTGCGCACGCTACGCATGACGCGCCCGATCCCCTTCGACGAAGGCGAAGCTCCACGCCTCGCCGATCTGCGCCGCGAACTCTGGCAACGCCTGCGCCGCCTGGAAACACAAAACGATAATCAATAATCCACGTCGTCTTGATCCAGGTCACGATTCGGCACATGCGCAACAACTAGGCTAGATTGAGTGCATACGCGATCGCGTACAAACGCATCGCGAGTGCCGACTCTCATAATGCCAGCACATACGGAGGTTGCCATGTACTCAACCATCGTGGTTCCCGTCGACGGATCGGAAGCCGCCAGCACGGCGCTCGATATCGCCTGCAAGCTGGCCAGCGCCGACGGTGCGCGCCTACATATCCTGCATATTCCCGAATCGCTGGCCCACGACACGCTCCTCGTCTGGGGCGTGGGCGCGGTGCCAATGGAAGCCAGCGCCGAGAAACTCGAGCGCGCCGGCCGGCAACTGCTCGATGCCGCCACTCAAGCCGCCAGCGAACGCGGCATCACCAATGCCGAAGGCTCGCTGCATCAGGGCGATCCAGCCCGAGTGATCATCGAACAGGCCAAGAAGTTAGACGCCGACGCCATCGTGATGGGCAGCCGTGGCTTGAGCGACATCGCGGGGCTCGTCGTCGGCAGCGTCTCGCACAAGGTTTCGCACACCGCTCCCTGCCACGTGATCAGCGTGCATTAACCCGCCTGCTGTCCGCCCATTATTGCGAATCAATGCCTGCCACCTCTATTTGTCGGTGGCTGGCTTGGGTGTTCGCTCAAGCGCATGTCCCCTCTGCTCCAGCCAGCCTCTGACATACAGGCGATGGGTGAGAACCATACCTAGCACGACCAGTGGTTCGGCGACCAACACGCCTATTAGACCAGCAACTAACCCCAGCCACACTTGCATCACCAACAAAAGCCCTGGTGGAATGCTAACCGCTTCGCGCTGGATGAGCGGCGTGATCAGGTAACCTTCCAAAGCCTGGACACCAGCGAAAAGCACACCAACATGCAACATCGCTGTAGCATCGATCGAAAACGCCACCAGCAAGGCGGGAATCGCCGAAAACAGCGGTCCCAAGTAGGGAATGAGCGACAACAGTGCCGCCAGCAGACCGAGTGACAATGCCATGGGAATGCCCAACATCCAGAGGCCAATGCCAACCAGCAATCCCACGACGGACATGGACGTGAGCCGCCCCAACAGCCACCAGGCAAGCTTACGCTTGATGACATCCAGTAGATCGGCAGCGCCCTCACGCCGAGAAGGCGTAATTAGCCGCAATACGCCGGCTTTATAAATCGCCGGATCGAACGCAATGAACAACCCGATGAACACCACCACCACAACGTTGAGCAATGCGCCCAACGTGGTCGAGAAAACGGTGGAAACCCGTGCGGACCAGTTGCCCAACACGCCCTCAGACGCCGAATTCTCGCTTATCCGTTCGATAAACTGCGATCCCAGCGGCCACTGACTTATTGTTTGTTTCAAGTCGGCCAACGAGCTGGGCAACGTCTTGGCGAGCTGTTCGAATTGCTGGCTGATGCTAAAGGCGAAGTTCACACTAAAGGCGGCCAACAAGCCGGTGAGGACGAGCAACACGACCAACAATGCCCAACGTCGAGAGAGAAAACTGTGACGGCACAGCCAGCCCGCCGGCAGCGAAAAGGCCAAGGCCAGCAACAGCCCGACGAAGACCATCAGTAGAACTCTGAAACCAAACCAGAGCGCGGCCATTATCGCCATGGTGGCAGCGATGATGCCGGCCGCGACCCAGACTTTGCGCGCATATTCGCTCATGTAGTGGTGCGTCGGTTCTCCCACGATGACACTCCTTGTCATGGGTACATGAATGAAAATCGGCTTACGTGGCGGTGACCTTCAGCTCGAAGAACTCCCGCAACCGCTGTGCAACACCGGACGGATGATGGTGCCCGATCCGTATGGCATCGGGCACGCGTCCCGGCAAGTCGGGGTGGGCGTTTTCCATGATGAAGCCATGCCCGGCCAAGGCCAGCATCTCGGCGTCATTGAGATTGTCGCCGAACGCCAGGCAACGCGTCGCGGGTAGCGCGAGATGCGTCAACAGACCCTCCAGCGTGGTGCCCTTGTTGACGCCTTCCGCCATGATCTCCAGTGAATGGGCCATCGAATAGGTTATGTGCAGGCGGGTGCCGAATGCTTCGTTGATGCTCTGTTCCAACGACGCCAGCGCGGCGGGATCGCCGATGCACAGCACCTTGCCCACCCCGTTGCCATCGTGGGCCTCCAGATCAGCAACCCGGTAATGAAATCCGCTATGCACGTGCAAGGCCTTCAACTCGGGGGCCGACGCATCGATCAACCACTCGTCGCGGGTATAAAGATTGAGCCGGATATCGGCATTGCGCGGCAGCTCTATCAACGCCCGCACCAATTCAGCCGGCACCCACTGCTCGGCGATCAAGCGATCGTCGGGCGCGTAGAGATGCGCGCCGTTGGTGCTCAGGATATAGGCGGGCACGCCCAGCCGGCGGCGAAATGCAGTGATATCGTGAAAGTGACGCCCCGACGCCAACGCAAAACGGTGGCCCTCGGCGGCCAGTGCCTGAAAGGTCTCGATGGTCAACTCATCGAGATCGTGCTCGGCATTGAGCAGGGTGTTATCCAGATCCGTAACAATCAGATGAGGCTGCATGCGGCTTCCCGGTTGGTTCGCGACCTCCCAAGGTTACCGCATATCGGCCTGGAGTTGGGGACTGGCGTTAGCGCCACGCACTGTGGGTCAAGGTGCATCTCACAACAGGACAGACCCATAGCAGAACGCGCGATATCGACGACTCCAACGCCAGTGTGGTCGATCCTTACGTGCTTTTTCCTTGAGTCGCCCAACTGTTCAGCATGTTCGTCGTGCGGCGCATGGCGGATAGATGCTGAACAGTTAAATGCCTAGAGCGAGCTATTCTCGTCACCTTCATCGGGCTTCGCCGAGCCCTGGTGTTCCAGCGGCGTGGCTCGGTCGAGACGCGGATGGTTATTACGGAACTCCTGGTGCGGATCGTCGAGGGCATCCAGCGCCTGGATGGTGTAGGTCAGCGCATGAATCGCCGCGAGCACGTCCTGGGTATTGCCGGTCTCGGAGATGGTGTGCATGTTGCGGATCGGAAAGCCGATCGAGGTGGCGGCGCAATCCACCGCGGCGAGTACCCCGGCCATACCGTCGGTGCCGGTGTCGGCGCCGACCATGTCGCGCTGCATGGGAATGTCGTGCTGCTTGGCGGTGCTCTCGATGATCCGATTGAGCTGCTCGCTGGCGATCGCGCCCACCGCCATGGTAAAGCCCTTGCCCATTTCCAACGGCTGCATGCGTCGGTCGCCGATGCCGGGCGCCGCTACGTAATCGTGGTTGACGTCGACGCCAATCAGCACGTCCGGCTCGAGTTCCCCGGCCAGTACCCGGCTACCAAAGCGGCCGATCTCCTCGTAGCTGGCGATGGCGAACAGCACGCGCACCTGCCGAGTGCCGCCCGCCTCGGCGATCAGCCGCGCGACTTCGCTGGTGACGAAGCAGCCCAGGCCGTTGTCCAGGTAGGCGCCGTAGAAGGTATCGGGGCTGAAGCCGGGGCGGATGGGGCGATCCATGATGATCGAGTCGCCGGGACGCACGCCGAGATTCAAGACCTGCTGCTTCTTGTTCTCGCCGTGGATCTGCAGATCCAGGTAGATTTGTTCCTTCTTGATGCCCCGGTCGCCGGAGCGCACCGCCGGGTCGGCGAAATGGATGGCGCCCAGCGCTTCCACCGTGCCGCCCTGGATCACCCGGTAGCTGCCGGGGTTTTCGGGGTCCTCGCTGAACAGCTTGACCTCGTGGCCGATCAGCACGGTAGGCAGGAAGGAATCGGTGTTGATCCAGATCTTGCCGTCGTCGCCGATCGAGCGCACCTGCATGCGGATCTTGTCAGCGTGGCCGATCAGCATCACCTTGAACAGGTCGTCGCGACCGGGATGGGTATCCAGCACCACGCCGGCATGGCCCTTGAACTGGTGCAGGTGCCAGTCGCTGGGCGCGAACGACTCGAACTGCGGCTTGAGCACGCCATAGGTCATTGCGCCCTCCAGCCCTACCGGGCTGGGTGCGTCGAGGATCTCGCGCATCAGCTTGAACTGCTGCTCCGGCATGGGCCGGTTCCAGGGTTGTTTCGTCTCGCTCATTGCGCTCACTCTTTGTGCAGTCAGTGTCTATAGAAGACTAGTCTGGCAGATTTCAGGCCACGAACTGAAGCCCAACATCACGATGCTCGGCGCGTTCGGTAGGCTCAAGGCATCCGGCGCGTCAGTCCGCTTGCGAAAGCAATGCGGCGCGCAGTTCCTCCGACAGCGGCGGTTCGGCCAGCCAGATACCGAAGTAGGCACGCGCCAGTTCGCCGTCGTCCGACACGAAGCGCGTCTCACCGTTCAGGCTCAGGCTCAATCGGCGCACGCGTGGATTCCAGTCAAGTCGGTAGCGATCACCCTCGGTCACATCGACCATGGCATTCTGGATCGCCTCGATCCTGGGACGGAGCGCCTCCCGGGTCCTCTGCTCGTACTGGTCGTCCAGAGCGGCCCAGGTCGCCTTACGAATATCCTCAACGCCCACATCGCGCCGATACTCGAGCATCAGGCTCATCGGCACCTCGGCGTTGAGGATGGCCTCGCGACTGGCGCTGGCCGGTGCGTAAAGAGCGGCGTCATACACATCCCAGAACATATAACGGGCAGTGCCCGATCCCTGCAGGACGAGCTCGCTATCGCCCAGGGTGGTCTGCGTCGAAAACGACGCCGCAAACGCCGAGCCACCACCCCAGGCGATCATCGCCACCATTACCAGCCCCTGAGCGAGACCGCTTAAAACAGCGCGTATCGTCATGACGACTCCCCGTCTGGATTAGTCTTGGTGAAGAACAGCGTCACCTCTCCGACCCGGATACCGAATTTCGTCACGGTCGCCCGGTTGATTACCACGTTCTCGCTCTGTCGGACCATCCAGTCATCGAAGGTGACATCGATGGTCGAGTCGTCGTAGGGCAGCCGGAGCTCGTAACGCCAGTTCAACGCCTGCCCCACTTCCCGGCCCTTGGCCGTGCCGATGATATCCTCGGCGCGGCCTATATAACGGCCCTCGTCGGTGGGTGTGATTCGCCAGGTGCGCTGGTCGGTCTCGCCGTCATCGTAGATAAAGTCTTCATCGAGGATGAATTCCTCGCCCTCCCAGTAACCATCGATCTCGACGCGGAACTGCCGCTTGATTTCCCCGCCCCGGCTCTGAAATACCCCATACCCCCAGGTTTTCCCCTCGAAATAGTCCGTCAGCGCGAATGCCGGCTTGGTCCCCCGAAACTGCTCGAGGGTCATGCTACTGCACCCCGCCAATAGCAGGGTAAAGGCAACGAGCGTCGCCACCATGAAGCGTCGAATCATGAGATGGTTCCTCGCGGTTGCGGTTCGATATCGACCCACTGACACAAAATCTGCCAGACGTCGGCAAGAGGGCCATACAAACGGACCAGAGACAGAAAAACCGAGGTGGTCAACTCACCGAAATCGTACCCGTTATTGCTAGAGTATTCTCTAGACCTCTGCGGTGTCAGTAAAAGCTGATAGCGAAAACGGATGATCATCGCCGCAGGAAAGTCACGGCCTCGTCAACCGGGCCTGTCTCCGGTTAGATTCGTCGCTAGTGACATTCGCCATCGACAACCCGGAGCTCACTCATGTCTCGTGCTATCGAAGTCCCCGCCGCCGACGGCACCATCGACGCGCATATTTTCACGCCCAGTAACGCCGACGGCCCTCTGCCGGCCGTGGTGCTATTCACCGATATCGGCGGCCTGCGCCCCTGCTATCACGAGAAAGCCCAGCGAATCGCCGATAGCGGCTATGCCGTGTTGATGCCCAACGTTTACTACCGCGATGCGAGCGGGCCCGTCGTGCCGGAGGGGAAGTCCTTTCGCGATCCGAATGTGCGGCCAACGCTACTCGAATATGCCGACCACCTCACGCCCGAGGCACAATCCCGCGACTTCGTCGCCCTACTGGACTGCATCGACAATGAGGCCGAATTCGCGGACGGCAAGATAGGCGTGGTCGGCTATTGCATGAGCGGGGCCTTCGCGCTGCGCATGGCGGCCGAACACGCAGGTCGTGTCGCGGCTGCAGCCGGATTCCACTCAGCCCGGCTCGCAGAGAAAGACGACCCGGACAGCCCCATTCATGGGGTCGGCAACATCCAAGGACGCGTCTATTTCGGTCACGCCGACAAGGATGAGCTACTACCCCCCGAGCAGATCGCCCGCATGGACGAAGCGTTAGCCGCCGCCGGCGTGCACTTCACCACCGAACTCTACAAAGGCGCCGCTCACGGCTTCACGGCCAAGGATGCCCCCTCCTACGATGCAACCGCCGATGACCTGCATCACAAGCGACTGGCCCTGCTCCTGGAAGAGACCCTGTGATGGGGCCGCACCTCTCATCGTGGCCCCATTGTATGGCCGCGATGAGAGGCGTGGCTAAGGACTCAGGGAAATAAGTCGAGCAAAATCTCCACTAGCACCGGAGTGTTGGCGTGTAGTGAAATTCTCTCTATAAAATAGAAATAGACAGGGCGAGACGGGAAATTTCATGCAAATCCCGCCTCAACCCTGCCTACCGTAACCACGATGCTAGGTGGAAGCCTGAGCGTCTAATTTTCAGATTACTTCGTTGCCGTCACTTTTCGGTTTCCATAATTGATAGGTACCCACTCATATCCCTCTCCGACCTTGCGAATATGACCGACACCCGGGAACGGCATATGCGGCACGGCCACTAGGTCCCGATGCTTGGCAAAGTCGGCGAAGGCTGCTGTGCGGACTTTCCTCGCCTTCTTCTGATCGACGTCATAGGCAATCGTCACGGACGGATCGGGGAGTTGGACAGCCGCCACATGCACGATATCGCCAATGAAGGTAAGGGTCTGCCCCTCGCTTTCCAATGTGAAGAATGCACTTCCCGGCGTATGCCCCGGATGAAGGGAGGCGGTCAGGCCTGGCAGTACTTCGGTAGTTTTATCGAAGGTGTCGATCTTCCCGGCTTTGACATAGGGTTCGAGGATCGTTTCAGCCTGGTCAAAGTAATGCTGGTCATAGTTGGTCTGTTCTGCATTTTGAGGATCCAGGAAAAAGTCGACATCCGGTTTACCAACATGGACCGTCGCGTTGGGAAAAACGCGCTGGTCATCACGGGTTAGTCCGCCCATATGGTCGGAATGGACGTGGGTCAGTAAGACATCCGTGATCTGTTCGGGTTTTACGCCGGCCGTCTGCAAGCTCTCGATCAGCTGACCACCGAGTTTTGAACCGAAGAGTTGACCTACGCCGGTATCAACGAGGACAAGCTTGTCCCCTAGCTCTAGCAAAAATGCATTGATGGAGACCTCGACGGGATTGGTCAGGTACGCCTGCGCCAAGCGTTCGTCGATCTCCTTGTTGGTGATACCGTGCAGAATCTTGTGAAGGTTCTGCGGTACGGTGCCGTCGGAGAGAGCCGTTACCCGGACGCTGCCAATAGTGAAGGCATAAGTATCGGCGCCTTCATCCTGTTGGGCGATCCCCGGGGAGTGATTCAGAGTGGCGGTAGTGGCTGCAGAGACGGGGCCTGCGGCTGAAAGGCCCAGCAGTAGGGTGGAAAGTATGAGTGAACGTATCATCATGGGTCTGTCTTCCTGTTTAAGGTAGGTGTCAGAGGCAGATCATAGGGGCGATTAAGTCTGGCGAGAAAACGATGCCGGTTATACCTTGCATAACCCTCACGAATACTCATGCCCACGCTCGGAGTGAGCGAGGCTCCACAGAAGACGTGCTTTCATGCCCGACCGTTTGAATGATATCGATATTGGTCTGTTGATGGCCTTCGAAGCCCTGATCCAGGAGCGCAACGTCAGCCGCGCCGCAGACCGTCTAGGAATCAGTCAGCCGGCCCTTTCAGGGCGATTGACCCGTCTGCGGGCATTGTTCGGCGATCAGCTTTTCGTACCGGTGGCGGGTCGGGGTGTCACGCCGACGCCTCGTGCCGAAGCACTTGGCGAGACGTTGCCCCCGCTCTTGGGACATCTGCGCGAGTTCATCGGGCATTCTCCCCATTTCGATCCGTCAGAGAGCGACCGGACGTTCGTGCTGGCAGCTTACGATAACCCTGCCGTCATGATTGGCCCCGACCTTGTTACGGCCTTGAAGCGGGCGGCGCCCCATGCCCGGATTACGTTCGTGTTGCCGGATCCCGAAACGATCACCCCGGCGCTTGATCGCGGGGACGTGGATATGGTCATCGGACTACCCCGTACGGCAGACAAGGGCCTGATTGGCCGGACGCTGTTTTCCGATCAGTTCGTCACGGCACAGCGCCGGGGTCATCCGCGGGGAAGTCAGCCGGTCACGCTGGACGAGTTTTGCGCCGCTGAGCATGTAGTGGTGTCGAGCGAGGGCGGGGGCTACGCGGGGCCGGTGGATCGTGCATTGGAGGCGCTGGGTCGGAAACGGCAGGTTAGTCTATCGGTCCAGAGCTATGCCCTAGCGCCGATTATCATGGCGGACAGCGATCACCTGTGTACGTTGCCCGGCCGCTTTCTCCGGCGCTTTGAATCCATGTTGGACCTGTTCACGCCACCGATGGAGATGGATTCATTTGAGCTTTATGCGCTTTGGCATCCACGCATGCGGGACGATCCAGCTCATCGGTGGTTTCGCGACCTGGTCGTTGAAGTCAGCGAGGGCATGAACGATCGTTCCGCGACAAGATGCTAACCATACACTTAAGGGCATTTCTTGCCGGGTGGCGACGCCATCGATGCCCTGGAAACATGCCTTGTACTCGTCTGTGGCAAGCATCTGTGAAAAGGCCCCAATGGTGGGGCCAGGCACGAACAGTATGCGTATTATCCTCGATGCTCGTTTAGCCACCGCTGTATATGCCCTACGACTTCCACTGGCGCTTCCAGCGGCAGCAAGTGGCCGACACCCGCCAGTTCATGTGTTTCCGGGGTCGGTAGAAAGGGCACAAGCCGGTCGGCGAGCACGGCTGGAGGATCGACACGGTCGCACTCACCGATCAACAGCAGCGTCGGCACATCGATCCGTCGTGTCGTTTGGCTGATATCTTCGAGCATGCCAATGGCAGGCCAGGCGGTCTTGGCCGCCGGATCGCCGGCCAAACTGTCGGCAATGGCGCGTTCGCGCACCATCCCGGCGAGCGGCGTCTCCGTGAGCATATTATCGAGTGTCTCTTCGACACTCGCGCGGCTGTCATAGGCCGATTGCATGGCAAGACGCTGAGGCTCCGGAACATCCATTGGCAGGGCCGGGGACGATGCCACCAGCACCAGCTCCTTCAGCCAGGCCGGCCGCTGGCCTGCGAGATACTGGGCAATCTTGCCACCCATGGAATGACCGACCAGTACGACATCACGGAGCTCACGTGCTTCGATCATCCCGCCAACCGCCTCGGCCAGATCCGCAATCCGATATCCACTGCGCGACGGGCCGGATTGACCCCAGCCTGGCAGATCCGGCATGAGGCAAAGGTTCCGCTTTCCAAGTGCCGTCGCTACTTCCATCCATGTGCGGCCAGAACCGCCCCAGTAGTGAAGAAACACGAGCGTGCGCTGCCCAGCGCCATGCTCCGCAACGTGAAGAACGGTGTTGTCTGTTTCGATCGTCATGGCTTGTACTCCGAATAGGTAAGCGGAGCCAGCATCATGAATGCGATCGCCAGATGATAGAATGAGATGAATATGAGTTGGCGTCGATCATTAAGCGATGGAATGAAAGGCATGGATCGTTTTCGACAAATCGAGATATTCATTGCGGCAGTCGAGCACGGCAGTATTGCTGCGGCCGGCAGAGCACTGGAGTTGTCGCCGGCCATGGCCGGCAAATACCTGAGCGCACTCGAATCGGCACTGGCAACGCGACTCTTGCACCGCAGCACCCGGGCGTTGTCGCTAACCGATGCCGGCCAGCAATATCTGGCGGCATCAAAACGGATCATGGAGGCGCTGGCCGAAGCGGACGCCGAAGCACGCGAGGGCCGCAGCCAGCTTGCCGGGGAGATCCGACTCGGCGTACCCCGCGCCTTCGGCACCCAAAAGCTGGCGCCGATGCTGACTGCGTTCTGCAGGGCCCATCCACAGATTACGTTGAACCTGCACACGGATGAGCGTTACGCCGATCTGATCGATGGCCGGCTGGACCTTGCCGTGCGCATCGGAACACTCTCCGATTCGGCTTTGTATACCCGGCCACTCGGCAGTGTTCGCATGGGCCTTGGCTGCGCGCCCGGCTTGCTCGGCGCTCATGAACGTCAAAATGTCTCGCTAATCCGCCGGCTACCGCGACTGGTATTTACGGCCGCCCGATCGCCCGGCGACTGGATGGTGAGCGATAGTGACAATCGCGCGTACGCTATCGACGGCCCAACCGCTATGCGCTCGGATGACATCACCCTGCTGGTTCGCGCGGCGACCGAAGGCCTGGGTATCGTGTACGCGCCCATGTTCGCGCTCGACGAGCCGCTGGACGACGGCCGTCTGATACAAGTATTAGCCGATCACCAAACGACACGACTCGACCTGCAGATCGTTTACACCGACCGCCACCATCAGCCTGCGCGAGTTCGCGCCCTGATCGACCATCTGGCAGCCTGCTTTCAAGAGACACGGACTTGATGCAGAAATACGCGTTGGCACAGGCTTTTACCCGCCGCAAAAAGGCCGGACATTACTATCCGGCCAAGCTGTTCAGCTTTCACGCGACAGTACGTTCAGCGATCCCCGAGGCTGGCGGCGACGCCAGGGGCGCGCTCGCCGAGCAACACGTGAACTAGTCCACCGTCGATGCGTTGAATGCCTTGCGCGCCGAGTGTCTTGAGTGCGGCTTCGTCGAGATTCGCGGCATCGGCGAGGCGTAGTCGCAGGCGGGTCATCGCCACGGCGGTGGCTTCCTGGACGTTGCCACGTCCGCCCAGCGCGGCCAGCCAGTGATCGAGCTGTTCGGCACTCAGTCGCACCACGCTGGTTGCATCCGAGCCAGTGCCCTCGCTGACTGCTGGCGCCTCACTGGGCGCGGCGCCTTCGGCACTCATGGCGGCGCGGATCTCGTCGGCGACGCCGTCGGCTATCGGTCCCAGGATCACTTGCAAGCCGCCGCCGCGCAGATGCAGCACGCCACGTGCGCCGAGTTGCTTGAGTGCCGGTTCATCGATCGCCTTGTCGTCGACGAGCACCAGCCGCAGTCGGGTGGTACAAGCGCCCACGCTGGTCATATTGGCCGCCCCACCCAAGGCATGCACGAAGGCCGGGCCGCGCTCCCCGAGATCGACCGGGGCGCTGGTGGCGCCTGCGGTTTCCGGCTCACGCCCCGGTGTCGGCAGATCAAAGCGCGCAATCGCCCAGCGGAACACCGTGTAATACAGTGCGAAATAGCAAAGTCCCACCGGGATCATCATCCAGCCATTCGTCGAGAGCCCGTAGGAAAGTGCATAGTCGAAGGCACCCGCCGAGAAGGTGAAACCGAGCTTCACGTCGAGTAGGTTCATGATCACCATCGACAGCCCGGTGAGCAACGCATGCAGCACGTACAGAAATGGTGCCAGAAACATGAAGGTGAACTCGATCGGCTCGGTCACGCCGGTCAAAAACGCGGTCAACGCCAGCGACAACAACAACCCGCCGACCTGGGCACGCCGTCCCTTGGGTGCGGCGTGATACATCGCCAGCGCCGCTGCCGGCAAGCCGAACATCATCACCGGAAAGAAGCCCGCCATGAAACTGCCCGCACTGGGATCGCCGGCGAAGAAGCGGTTGAGGTCACCGGTCGCGCCGTCGAAGCTGCCGAACACGAACCACACGAAACTATTGAGCACGTGATGTAGCCCGGTGACGATCAGCAAGCGATTGAGCACGCCATAGACGAAGAGTCCCAGGTTGCCGGCGTCGATCAACCATTGCCCGAGGGTATCGATACCGGTCTGCACCGTCGGCCAAATCACCCCGAAGACCATCCCCAGGATGACCGCAGCGAGTCCAGTGACGATGGGAATGAAACGCCGCCCGCCGAAGAATGCCAGGTAGTCGGGGAGCTTGATGTCCTTGAAGCGGTTATAGAGCAGGCCCGCCACGGTCCCGATGATGATGCCCGACAGCACGCCCATGTTGATCTCTTCATTGAGCGTGTGCAGCACCGCATCGAGCACCAGATAGCCGACCACCCCGGCGAGCCCGGCGGCGCCATTGCTGTCGTTGGCGAAGCCCACCGCCAGGCCGATGGCAAAGATCAATGCCAGGTTGGCGAAGATCGCGTCCCCGGCATTGGCGATGAAGGCGATGTCGAGCAGGTCCGGCTGTCCAAGCCGCAGCAGCAGGCCGGCGACCGGCAGCACCGCGATGGGCAGCATGAGCGAGCGACCCAGCTTCTGCAGGCCGCCCATGATATCGAGTTGCATGATCGTTTCTCCCACTCTTGTTGTTGTCCCGGATGTTGTTATCCCGAACGTCAGGCAGCGACCGGTGCTTCCAGCCAGGTTTTGACCCGCTCGCGCACGGCGGCGCCGTCGTCCAGTTCCAGCCAGGTCGGCAACTGTTCGGCGAGCGCAGCGGCATCGAGCTCGCGCAGCGCGGCCTTGACCGCCGGCACGCGGCTTGGCTCCACCGAGAGCTCGTCGACGCCCAGTGCCACCAGCACGGCCAAGGCCAGCGGATCACCGGCAGCGGCGCCGCATACACCCACCGGGCAACGCCCGGCGGCGCCTTCGACGGTGGTCTTGATCAGCCGCAATACCGCTGGATGCAGCACGTCGAGTTGTGCCGCGAGTCCGGGATCTTCACGGTCCATGGCCAGGGTGTACTGCGTCAGGTCGTTGGTGCCGATCGACAGGAAATCGGCCTCGGCGGCGAGGCTGGCGGCGCACAGTGCAGCCGATGGCACTTCGATCATCACGCCGAGCTGCGGCAGTCGGCTCACGCCCAGTTCCCCGGCCAGCGTTTCGAGCCGTTGGCGCAACACCCGCAGCTCTCCGACGCCACTGACCATCGGCAGCATGATGCGCAACGCATCGAGCGGTTCGAGCGCGAGCAGCGCTCGCAGTTGGTTGTCCAGTAGTTCGGTATGACTTGCCCACAAGCGGATGCCGCGCACCCCCAGCGCCGGATTGGCCACGCTGGGCAGCGGCAAGTAGTCGAGTTGCTTGTCAGCGCCGATATCCAGCGTACGTACGATCACTGGCTTGCCGCCCAGTGCATCGAGTGCGGCCTGATATTCATCGCGCTGCTCGTCGACGCCCGGCGCGCTGGCACGATCGAGAAACAGGAATTCGCTGCGCAGCAGGCCAATACCGTCGGCGCCCTCCTGGGCGGCGATAAGTGCCTCGGCACCGCCGGCGACATTGGCGCAGACCTCGATAGTGCGTCCGTCACGGGTCGTCGCCGGCTGGCTCGCCGACGCGCGGGCGGCACCTCGAGCCTGTTCGCGTTCCGCGATGCGCGTGCGCATGGCCTCCAGGCTGGCGCTATCCGGCTGCGGTTCGAGCAGGCCGCGCTCGGCATCGAGAATCGCCATCTCCCCTTCGACCGATGTCAGCGCCGCCCCCATCGCCACCAGGCACGGCACGCCCCGCGCCCGGGCGAGAATCGCCACGTGCGACGTGGTACCCCCCGCCACCAGACAGATGCCCACTGGGCGCTGGGCGGCCAAGGCCGTGAGTTCCGAGGGCGTCAGATCGTCGGCGATGACGATGGCGTCAGCCGGCACCTTTGGGGCGCTCGACGCCGACCCCAAGCACGCCATTACTTGGCGCTGTAGATCGCGCAGATCGGCAACCCGCGCCGCCAGCAGTTTATTGCCGGTCGCCTGCAGACGCGCCGCTTCGTCATCGAGGGCCTCCTTCCAGGCCTGCCCGGCGCTGCGTCCGCTGTCGATATAACCCTCGGCGGCCTCGCGCAATGCCGGGTCGTCGAGCCAGGCCAAGTGCGCCTCGAGGATCTCGGCCTCGCTGCTTCGTGCGCTGCGCTTGGCTTGCGCCAGCGCCGTCTTGAGTGAATGACCGACGCTCTCCAACGCTTCGCCAAGCGCCACACGTTCCCAGGCTGGATCGTCACCGGCTTGCGGTACCGTAGGCAACGCCGCCACATAATGATGCAGCGGCCCGACCGCCAGCCCTTGGCTGGCGACGAGCCCAGCCAACTGCCCTGCCCCAGCCTCGGCGGTAGGCAGCTCGGCGGCGCTGGAAGCCGGATCATCGACCTCGGCTTCGCTCAGCAAACGCTCGGCAGCATCCAGCGCCGCCGTGGCACGTTCGCCGCGTGCGATCAGCGTCACGCGATCGCCTTCCACCAGCCCCATATTCATCAACCGGCTCAGGCTGCGTGCCTCGACGTGCGTCTCGCCGTGGACGAGTTCGAGCTCGACATTCTGCTCATGGGCGATGGCGCGTAGCCGGGCCGCGGGTCGTGCGTGCAGTCCGGCCGCCAGACCCAGGGCCACCTCGCGGGAGGACTGAGGGCCCGATGCCGCGGGTGTATCCACGCCGGTCGTTTCTAGCGGCGCCTCGAGACGCATGATCGCCTCGCCCTGGCGCACGCTGTCACCGCTGCGCTGTGCGTCGCGAGACGTCAGACGCCAACCGGCCGGTTCGGCGATAATCAATGGCGTGATCAGGCTCATCGCCTGCCGGGCGACCTGGTCGGCGTCGAAGCGCAGCAACGGCTCGCCGGCCGCGACTCGCTGGCCGACCTCGACCAGCAGTTCGAGCCCCGCGCCATCGAGATTGACGGTATCCAGCCCCAGATGAACGAGCAGTTCGACGCCGCCCGCACTGCGCAGCGTCACCGCGTGGGCGGTACGTGCGCAGTGTACGATTTCACCGTCGCAAGGCGCATGCAGCGTGCCACCGAGCGGGTCGATGGCCAGGCCCTCGCCGAGGGTACCCTCGGCGAAGACCGGGTCGGGCACCGCGTCGAGGGCGACGAGGACGCCGTCCACCGGTGCCAGGATGTCTAAGGATGAAGCCATGTTGCCTCCGGCGTTGTTGTTGTCAGGAAAGCTGTTATTGGAAAAGGAATCGAAAAGCGCTCAGCGCGTACGGGTTACCTTCTTGAGGTGGCGCGGCTGGTCGGGGTCGCTACCCCGTGCCACCGCCAGTTCGGCGGCCATGACGTAGAAGCTCTGGATCACCGACAGCGGTTGCAACGCCGCATGGCCGGCATCGATGAGCGTCAGCTCACGCTGGGCGACACCTTCATCGGCGGCCAGCAGCACCCGCGCGCCAACACTTTCAAGCCATTCAGCAAGTTCGAGCAGGCCGGCCTGTTCGGGCCCCAGCGGAGCGAACACCAGCACCGGATAGCCGGGGCCGATCAACGCCATCGGACCGTGCTTGACCTCGGCGCCGCTGAACGGCTCTGCCTGGAGGGCGCAGGTTTCCTTGAACTTGAGCGCCGCTTCCTGGGCGACGGCCAACCCGGCGCCACGCCCCACCACCATCAACTTGTCGGCGTCGCGTAGTGCCTCGATAGCCGGTGACCAATCCTGCTCGGCCGCCACGCGCAGCCGTGCGGGTAGCGCCTCGAGCGCAGCGAGCAATTCACTGTCCCGGTTCCAGTGACCGAGCAGCTGCGCGCAGGCCGATAGCGTGGCCAGGTAGCTCTTGGTCGCGGCGACGCTGCGCTCCTCACCGGCCTGCAGCGCAATCTCACGGTCGCTGACCTCGCCCAACGGCGACTGCGGTGTATTGACCAACGCCAGCGTCTGCGCCCCGCCGGCGGCCAGCGCCTTCTGGGTCTCGATCAGGTCGGGGCTCTGGCCGGACTGTGAGATCGCCAGCGCCAGTTGACCATCGAGCTTCCACGGCGCCCGCGTCAGGGTGGTCAGCGACGGCGGCAGCGAGGCCACCGGTATGCCACGGCTCTGCATGCACAGATAGGCGAAATAGCTGGCGGCATGGTCGGAGCTCCCTCGCGCCACGGTGACCACCCCGTGCGGATCGCATTGGCGCAACCACTCGCCGAGCTCGGCCAGCGGTTCTGCATTGCGGGTCAGTTGATCGGCGATGCGCTCGGGGGCATCGCGCGCTTCGCTGAGCATCATCGAACTCATGCGTCGTCTCCTGAGCAGAGCGTTGGGGCATTTTCGGGATCCTCGCCAGCCACGCGCCGGCCCTCGACATAAACACAGTCGACGGCCAGATCGCGGTCGAGCACCACGACGTCGGCGTAACAACCATCGGCCAATCGGCCGCGGTCAGGCAGGCCGAGAAAATCGGCGGGATGGCGCGATACGCGTTCGCTGGCCTCGGCCAGCGACAGACCGATAGCGACCAGGTTGCGCAGCGCCTGATCCATGGTCAGGGTGCTGCCGGCGAGCGTACCGTCGGCCAGGCGCACCCCGCCCAGACACTTGGTCACCGCCTGCTCACCGAGGCGATATTCGCCATCGGGCATGCCGGCGGCGGCGGTGGAATCGGTGACCGCGTAGAGGCGCGGAATGCTCCGCAGTGCGACGCGAATCGCCCCGGGGTGAACGTGCAACAGGTCGGGAATCAGCTCGGCGAAGTCGGCATGTGCCAGCGCCGCGCCGGCCATGCCGGGATGACGGTGATGCAAGCCGGTCATGGCGTTGTAGAGGTGGGTAAAACCGCAGGCGCCGTGTTCCATCGCTGCCACGCCCTGTTCGTAGGTGCCCAGAGTATGACCCAGCTGCACGCGCACACCGCGCTCGCTCAAATGCCGAATCAGCGCATAGTGGCCGGAGAGTTCCGGCGCCAGGGTCACCAGGCGGATCGGCGCCAGCTCGCACAGCGCGTCGATCTCGGCGATCTCGCCAGGCCGAGCGTGGGGTGGCTGGGCGCCGAGTTTGCCTGGGTTGATATAGGGCCCTTCGAGGTGCACGCCGAGAATGCGTGCACCCTCGCCGGGTGACTGTTCCATCAAGGCACCGATTTCGCCAAGTACTTGGCGCACCTCGGCGTCGGTGGCGGTCATCGTCGTCGCCAGCAGGCTGGTGGTGCCGAAACGCGCATGGGTACGCGCCAGCGTCGTTACCGCCTCGCTCCCTTCCATGGTGTCGGCGCCCCCGCCGCCATGCACATGCAGGTCGATGAAGCCGGGCAGTATATAGGGCGCATCGTTTGTCGCGGGATCGACCGGCGCACCATCAATGCGCGCGATACGCCCCTCGCGCCAGTCGATCTCGCCCAGGTGCCAACCTCCGGGTGTCAGGATATTGCCGTAATGCATTGGCTTGCCTTTTCCTTTTTATCGAGCCCGATGAAGCTCGACCATGAAGTCGTAGTAGTCGGTGCGGCAGTAAGTGATGGTCAGCTCCGCCGGGCTGCCATCGGCGAGGTAGCCGAGACGAGTGACCTTGAGCAGTGCCTGGCCCTCGGGCACTTCGGCCAACGCGGCGAGTTCGGCGTCGGCGTTGACGGCGGTCAGATGCTGCAAGGCGCGCTCCACCGTCTTGCCGCGTGCATCCAGCGTCGCGTAGAGCGACTGCCCGACATCCTCCGGCGCGGGCAGCACCGCTTCGGGCAGGCAGCTTTCCTCGACGGCCATCACCACGTCGTCGGCCAGTCGCAGGCGCTTGAGACGCGCCACCCGGGTGCCGCCATGCAACCCGAGGCGCAAGGCCTCTTCGGTACTCGGCATAGCCAACTGGCGCGACAGCCAGCGCGAGCGGGGTGTGAAGCCACGCTGCGTCAACAACTCGGAGAAACTCGTCAGACGTGTCAAAGGCTGATTGAAGCGGGGCGCGATGAACGTACCCGAGCCGTGGGTGCGCCGAATCAGGCTCTGCTCGGCGAGTCGCTCCAGCGCCTTGCGCGCGGTGATGCGCGAAACCTCCAGCGTCTCGGCCAGGGCACGCTCGGAAGGCAAGGCCTCGCCGGCCTGCCAGGCCCCCGCCTCGATGGCATCGCCGAGCTGCCGCGCCAACTGATGATACAGCGGCGTCGCCAGATCGGGATCGAGAGTAATCCGGGCAAAGCGTGGGTCCATGACGGCGCTCTCTCCTGTCGGGTTCTTGATAACCAATATAGATCCTCTTTAATACCAGTCAAATACCAATTGGTCTTGCCGTGGTATCTATGCCGAAGGAGAACGTGAAGGGGGAAAGAAAAAGAAGGGAGAAGGGAGAAAAAGGAATGGAGGGCAAGGCCGGTAAACGAAAACGTCGCTCGGGCTTGATTACTGCCGCCGAGAACCGCATGCAATGGTCATCGGCAACAGCCTGTGCAAAGCAATCACACGGCAAAGATAACTCTCAGGAGAGCCTCATGAAGACGCTGGTAATCGGTGCCAACGGCCAGATCGGCCGCCAGTTCTGCGAACTCGCGCATGAAGCCGGCGTACCGGTTCGGGCAATGATCCGCGATACCTCGCAGCAGGCATGGTTCCAGGCGCGAGGCATCGAAACGGTACTCGCCGATCTGGAAGACAATTTTCGTCATGCCTTCTATGGCTGTGATCAGGTGGTCTTCGCGGCGGGGTCGGGCCCGCATACCGGTCCCGACAAGACGCTGATGATCGATCTCAATGGTGCGCTGAGTGCGGTCGACCTGGCCGCGTCGCTGGGTATCGGCCGCTTCATCATGCTCAGCGCCATGCGTGCCGACCGGGTCCTCGAAGCACCGGCCAAACTGCGCCCCTACATGGCCGCCAAGCATGCCGCCGATGCGCATCTGCGTGCGTCCCGCGTGCCTTACGTGATCCTCAAGCCGGGCCGGCTGACCGACGAGGCCGCGACGCAACGCGTCACCACCGATGTCGCCAATGCCGCCGACAACCGCATTTCACGCGCCAATGTCGCGCACGCATTGCTCGAGATTGTGAGCAACCGTGAGCTGCGCCAGCGCGAGTTTTCCCTGCTCGATGGCGATACGGCGATTGCTGAGGCGCTGCGCTGATCCAGCACTCGGCAAGGCGTCGCGTTTATCCCTCGCCTCTCCCCGCCAGGCGTTGGTTGGCGGGGGATACGCGAACCCGTATAGTATCGGCCTACTCCCCCCAACCGAATGTGTCTCGATGCTGCAGAACAACTCCGCGCTTGCCCAGCTCAAGCAACAGATTCGTGAAACCACCCCGCGCGTCCAAGGGGTGATCAAGGCCACCGACCGCGGCTTCGGCTTTCTCGAAGCCGAAGACGGCACCTCCTATTTCGTTCCGCCCCCCGCCATGAAGCAGGTACTGCATGGCGACCGCGTCGATGCGCTGATCAAGCAGGAGGGGGACAAGACCTCCGCCGAGCCCGATACGCTCCTCGAAGCCGGGCTCGACCGCTTCGTGGCACGACTGGTCAAACGCGATGGACGTCTTAGCGTGGTACCCGACCATCCGTTGATCAACAACCAGTTGCGCGCACGCCTCAAGAACACGCTCGACGAAAGCACGCTCGGCGACGGCGACTGGGTGGTGGCACGCTTGGTGCGCCACCCGCTCAAGCCCGACGACCGTGGGTTCTTCGCCCAGGTCGACGAGATCGTGGTCAAGGCCGACAACCCCGCTGTGCCGTGGCGCGTGACCCTGGCGCGTCACGCGCTGGAACAGGCCTCGCCGCAATTCGGCGAGCAGTGGCCGCTGCACGATGAAGGTCTCGAGCGCGAGGACTGGACCGCGACGCCCTTTTTCACCATCGACGGTGAAAAGACCCGCGACATGGACGACGCTCTGCACATCGAGACACGCGAAGATGGCTGGCGTCTCAGCGTGGCGATTGCCGATCCCACGGCGTACGTGCGCGAAGGTGATCCGGTCGACCTGGAAGCGCAGACACGCGCCTTTACCGTGTATCTGCCGGGCCAGAACGTCACCATGCTGCCGGAAACGCTGGCCAACGAGCTGTGCTCGCTGAAGGAAGGCGAGGCGCGCCCGACCCTGGTTTGCACATTGGATATCCAGCGCGATGGCACCCTCGGCGATTATCGCTTCTTCGCCGCCAATGTCCGTTCGCATGCGCGCCTGGTGTACGACCAGATCTCCGACTGGCTGGAAGGCCAAGGCGATTGGGCCCCTGCCGACGACACCATGGCCACGCAGCTCAAGGCCTTGGCCGCGATGACCGAGGCCCGCAACGCATGGCGCGAGGAACACACACTGGTGTTCAAGGACCGCCCCGACTATGCCTTCGACGTCGATGACTCGGGCAACGTGCTGGCGGTGCGTATCGAGGAACGCCGCACCGCTCAGCGCATGATCGAAGAGTCGATGATCGCGGCCAACGCTTGTTGCGCCGACCTGCTGGCTTCGCACGTGGGCCATGGCATCTTCAACGTGCATCAGGCGTTCGAGCCCGAGAAGGCCGATCAGGCGATCGAGTTCCTGGCCACTCAGGACATCAGCGTGGAACGCGAACAGTTGCTCGAACTCTCGCGCTATCGCGAGCTGCGCCGCGCCCTGGAAGCTCGTGAGGACGCCTGGCTCGATGCACGCCTGCGGCGTTTCCAGGGCTACACCAATATGTCCGCCCAACCCGGTCCGCACTTCGGGCTGGGGTTGCCGGCATACGCTACCTGGACATCGCCCATCCGCAAGTACGGCGACATGGTCAATCACCGCTTGATCAAGCGCGTACTCAAGGGCGAAGACGCACCCGCCGAGGCCAGCCAGGCATTGACCGAGCAGCTCACCGAGCGGCGGCGTCTCAACCGCATGGCGGAACGTGACGTCAAGGACTGGCTCTACGTACGCTACCTCGGCCCCTCCGCCGAAAACGGCGAGGTCTTCGATGCCGAGATCATCGCCATCAACCGTGGCGGTATGCGGGTGCGCTTGACGGCCAATGGCGCCACGGCGTTCGTCCCGGCACCGTTCATGCACAGCGATCGCGACAAGGTCGCCATCGACGACAAGGAAGGCCGCATCCAGGTCGAAGGCGAACCGCGTTACAAGCTCGGCGATAGCGTTCAGGTCGCACTGGCCGAGGCCGTCGAGACGACACGCTCGCTGGTCGCACGCCCCGCCGTCTGAAGCCGGCCATGCCTTGCGTCACAAGCAGTGGACGCAAGGCATGGCATGTGCCAGCGTAATCTCATGACAGCGCGGTGACATTCCTACGACAAGCCCGTCAGGGCCCGAGCGGTCACTCCGTAACCAACCGGGAAGGTTTCAAGGAGTCACGCCTTGCATATCGCCGATATCACGATGTTCTACGCCCCTGCCAGCGGCGGGGTGCGGACCTATCTCGAAGCCAAGCGCAACCGTTTGGCACAACTGCCTGGAGTGAGGTCCAGCCTCTTGGTCCCCGGCGCGCGCCATGCGATCAGTGAGTCCATTCATGAAATCCCCGCACCACCGCTCCCCTTCGGCCAAGGTTATCGTTTTCCTCTAAAACGCGAGGGCTGGCGACGCGAGCTTACCCAACTGGCACCGGATCTCATCGAGGCCGGCGACCCTTACGTCACCGCTTGGGCCGCGCTCGACGCCGGTCGGACCTTGGATGTGCCCGTGGTAGGGTTTTATCATTCCGACCTGCCTCGCCTGATCGGCAATCGTCTCGGAAATTGGACACGCATGGCTCTCGAGCGCTATGTCGAAAACCTCTATGGGCGTTGCGATCGCATCCTCGCGCCGAGCCGCGTCATCGCCGATAAACTGCGTGGCCTCGGCCTCGACAATGTCGCCCTGCAGCCGCTAGGTGTCGACTTGAAGGCTTTCTCGCCCCAGCGCCGCCAAGATACCTACCGCCAGCGCTTGGGTCTCGACGATGATACCCGCCTGCTGATCTTCGTGGGACGCGGCTCGCGCGAGAAGAACCTGCCGGTCCTGCTGGAGACCGCTAGGCGTCTCGGCAAGGGTTACCACCTGCTGTTGATCGGGCCACAGATGCCGCAACGCGTTCCCGACAACGTCAGCGTCATCGGTCACTATACGGCCACCGCCGAGGTCGCCGAATGGCTGGCCAGCAGCGACATGCTACTGCATGCCGGTACCCAGGAAACCTTCGGCCTGGTCGCCCTGGAAGCCATGGCGAGTGGCATTCCGGTCGTCGCGGCGCGTGCCGGTGCCCTGGCCGAGAACGTTCCCCTCGGCTGCGGGCTACTCTGTGAGCCCCACTCGGCAGAGGACATGGCGCGTGCCGTGCATGAACTCTGCGCCAATGCGCCCGAGGAACAAGGGCGCCGTGCCCGCTTACATGTCGAACGCCATCACGATTGGGATATCGTGGTCTCCAGCCTGATGCATCATTATCGTGAATTGACCGGACAACGCGTCAATACCGAGAGTCTTCAGCATGGATGATCGCCACCTTGCCCTCGTCCTCCACGATGTCGCGCCGGAAACCTGGCCCGACTATGTCGATTTCGTGGCCAAGGTCGACGCCCTGGCACGTCGATACGGCCCAATCCCGATTACCTGGCTGGTAGTGCCTGATTTTCACCATCGCAGCGATTGTCGCCGCGATGGCGCCTTCCTCGAGCACTTGCAACACCGCCTCGCGATGGGCGATGAACTGGCGTTGCACGGCTATTACCACTGCGACGATTCGCCCTCGCCGCGCACGCCTCGCGACTGGTTCATGCGGCGCTTATACACGTGGGAAGGCGAGTTCTATGCCCTCGACGAACACGAGGCGGGACGGCGGCTGGACAAGGGCATAGAACTCTTTCGATCCCAGGGCTGGCCACTCACCGGCTTCGTGGCGCCGGCTTGGCTCATGAGCCAAGGGACGCGTCGAGCACTGGCTCAGCGCGACTTCTACTACACCAGCGACCCGCAACATCTATATACGCTGCCCGACTTCACGCGCCTCGAGGCACCGGGCCTGGTGTGGAGTGCCCGTAGCGCTTGGCGTCGTGGTCTGTCACGCCTGGTCAGCGAAACGCAGCGCTGGCGGAGCCGCCAGGCGCCGCTACTGCGCCTGGGACTGCATCCTGTGGACATGCGCCATGCCAGCGTTCAGGCATACTGGCTCGCTGTCCTGGAGCGCCTGATCCACGAAGGACGGCGCCCCATCACCAAGTGCGATTGGGTGGCGGGGCAACGCCGGAGGGAGCAGCACGCCGCATGAAGCGCCTGGTGATATTGCTGGTTATCGGGTTAGCGGCGGCCATCAGCATTCCGCTGTTATTCGGAGGGCGCGCGCTTTTCGGCGAGCTCGCCGCGTTTCCCTTGCAGCAACTGGCGTTCATGCTGCTGCTGATCGTCATCTGCTGGAACATCAATGCCTTGCGGCTTCGCTTGCTGCTGGCTGGGCGGGCCGGGCGCCTCGGCCAGACGCGCGCGGTGGGCATCGTGATGTCTACTGAGTTTGCCATCTGCGCCACCCCCGGCGGCACTGGCGGCTTGCTCACGCTACTTGCCTTGCTGGCCCGGCGCGGCGTTCGTCCCGCGCAAACCACCGCCATCTTTGCCGTCGATCAGCTCACTGACTTGCTGTTCTTCCTGTCCGCACTGATCGGCGTCGCACTCTATGTCGTCATCGAGGCCATTGACCTCAAGCTCGGATGGATGGTGGGCCTGCCGTCCTTATTGCTGGTGTGCGCTTTCTTACTGCTGTGGCTGATCATACGCCATTATACGCGTGTGCTGCAGGTAACCGGCGGTTGGCTCGAGCGTCTCAATGTTCGTCGTAAGGCTCGTTTCGGTTTAGCCCGGCGGCTACTGCATTTCCGCAATGCTTTGATTGAGACGCTACGCCTCCCTCGCCTAACGCTGCTGGCGGTCTTCGCCTTGTGTTGTGCACACTGGATGCTGCGCTATAGCGTACTTTACCTGGCCGTGAAAGGACTCGGCGCGCATATCGACTGGGCCTGGACCTTTCTGGTGCAAATGGTCTCCATGGCGGCCGGACAGCTAAGCTTTCTCCCAGGCGGTGCAGGCGGCGCCGAGTTGACCTCCACTGCACTACTGACGCCGTTGATCGGCACGCAAAGCGCCGCTGCAGCCGTGCTCATCTGGCGCTTCGTGACCTACTACTTCTACCTCATCGCTGGCGCACCGGTCTTCCTGGCAATGGCCGGGCGAACCTTCGCCAGACTGTTATCGCGTCGGTAATCACTCTCCTTTTACGAACGACTGCCTTTTTACGAACGACTACGGCCGTTTTCGTACAGCACCTGAAACGACGAAGGGCATCCCCGTGGGGATGCCCTTCGTCATGCTCGCCGCCCGGCCGCGTATGCGCCGCCGGGACTGGAAGCGACTTACCAGCCAGTCGCTTCCTTCAGCGCATCGCCGATCTCGGCGAGCGAACGCACGGTCTTGACGCCAGCAGATTCAAGCGCCGCGAACTTCTCGTCCGCCGTGCCCTTGCCACCCGCGATGATGGCACCGGCATGGCCCATGCGCTTGCCGGGAGGCGCCGTCACGCCCGCGATGTAGGAGACCACCGGCTTGGAGACATGCTCCTTGATGTACGCCGCGGCTTCTTCCTCGGCGGTACCGCCGATTTCGCCGATCATCACGATGGCTTCGGTCTGCGGATCCTGCTCGAACTTCTCGAGAATATCGATGAAGGTGGAGCCCGGGATCGGGTCGCCGCCGATGCCCACGCAAGTGGACTGGCCGAAGCCATGATCGGTGGTCTGCTTGACGGCTTCATAGGTCAAGGTGCCGGAGCGCGACACGATGCCGACCTTGCCGGGCTTGTGGATATGCCCCGGCATGATACCGATCTTGGTCTCGCCCGGCGTGATCACGCCCGGGCAGTTCGGACCGATCAGGCGCACGCCCAACTCGTCGCACTTGACCTTGACGTCGAGCATATCGAGGGTCGGAATCCCCTCGGTGATGCACACGATCAGCTTGATGCCGGCATTGGCGGCCTCAAGGATGGAGTCCTTGCAGAACGGCGCGGGCACGTAGATCACGGAGGCTTCGGCACCGGTCGTGTCGACGGCTTCCTTGACGGTGTTGAACACCGGCAGGCCGAGGTGCGTCTGGCCACCTTTGCCCGGCGTCACGCCACCCACCATCTGGGTACCGTAGGCAATCGCCTGCTCGGAGTGGAAGGTCCCCTGGCCACCGGTGAAGCCTTGGCAGATGACCTTGGTGCTTTTGTCGATCAGGATACTCATTACTTGCCCTCCGCTGCTTTGACGACCTGCTGGGCCGCGTCGGTCAAGCTGGTAGCAGCGATGATATTCAGTCCACTGGAGGCCAATTTCTCGGCACCCAGCTCGGCGTTGTTGCCCTCGAGACGCACCACGACCGGTACGTTGACACCGACCTGCTCGACGGCACCGATGATGCCCTCGGCGATCATGTCGCAACGCACGATACCGCCGAAGATGTTGACCAGAACGGCCTTCACGGAATCGTCGGAGAGGATGATCTTGAAGGCTTCACCGACGCGCTCTTCGGTGGCACCGCCGCCAACATCCAGGAAGTTGGCCGGCTGCCCGCCGTTGAGCTTGATGATGTCCATGGTGCCCATGGCCAGGCCGGCGCCATTGACCATGCAGCCGATGTTGCCTTCCAGAGCGACGTAGTTGAGTTCCCACGCCTGGGCGTGCGCCTCACGCTCGTCTTCCTGAGACGGGTCACGCATGGCTTGCAGATCGGGATGACGATACAACGCATTGCCATCGAGGCCGATCTTGGCATCCAGGCAGTGCAGGTCGCCACTGTCGTTGATCACCAGCGGGTTGATCTCGAGCAACGCGAGGTCTTTTTCCTCGAACAGCTTGGCCAGGCCCAGGAAGATCTTGGTGAACTGCTTGATCTGTGCGCCTTCCAGGCCCAAGGCAAACGCCAGTTCACGCGCCTGATACGGCTGAGCGCCGACCAGCGGATCGACTTCAGCCTTGAGGATCTTCTCGGGCGTCTCTTCGGCGACCTTCTCGATTTCAACGCCGCCTTCAGTGGAGGCCATGAAAACGATACGCCGCGTGCCGCGATCGACGACGGCGCCCAGATAAAGCTCGTTGGCGATATCGGTGCAGTTTTCGACCAGAATCTTGGTGACCGGTTGACCCTTTTCATCAGTCTGGAAGGTCACCAGGTTCTCGCCCAGCCATGTTTCGGCGAACGCCTTGGCATCCGCGGCACTTTCGACCAGCTTGACGCCGCCCGCCTTGCCACGGCCACCGGCGTGAACCTGGGCCTTGACGACCCACTTGTCACCGCCGATCTTCTTGCACGCATCGGCAGCTTCTTCGGGGGTATCCACGGCGAAACCCTTGGACACCGGTAGACCATAATCGGCAAACAGCTGTTTGCTCTGATACTCGTGAAGGTTCATCGTGTCATGCCATTGGTTGCATGTGACTCGAATGGTGGCGATAGCCTCGACCTTTTACGGCCTCAGGCCATCGCCACCCCTGTTCGCTTCCGCCTCGGCGGTAAGCGACGCGTCTCTACGCTGAAACGCTCCTCGAAGCGCTTATTTGCGCTTCTTGCGGTTGGCCATGTGAATGGCGTGACCATCCACTGCCAACGCCGCTTCGTGCACGGCTTCCGAAGTGCTCGGATGCGCATAGCAGGTCAGGGCCAGGTCTTCGGCACTGGAGCCGAATTCCATAGCGATGACGCCTTGCGCAATGAGTTCCCCGGCATGCTGACTGATGATGTGCAGCCCCAGGATGCGGTCGGTCTCGGCATCGGCAATGACCTTGGCCATCCCTTCCGACGCATTGTTGGCCAGTGCACGTCCGTTGGCGGAGAACGGGAAGGAACCGGTCTTGACCTCGATACCGGCTTCTTTCGCGTCCTGCTCGTTCATGCCGACCCACGCGACTTCCGGCGAGGTATAGATCACGCTGGGGATCGCATCGTAGTTCATCTCAGCTTTATGACCGGCGATGATGTCGGCCACCATCACGCCTTCTTCAGAGGCCTTGTGCGCCAGCATCGGCCCGCGCACCACGTCACCGATGGCATAGACGCCCGGCACGTTGGTACGGCATTCATCATCGACGAAGACGCAGCCGCGCTCATCGAGCTTGATGCCGACATCATCGCTGAGGATGCCCTCGGTGTAGGGACGACGTCCCACACACACGATCAGCTTGTCGAAGGTCTGCTCCTGCTCGCCGTTAGCGTCGGAGTACTTGACCACGACTTCTTTATCCTTGATCTCGGAGCCCGTCACGCGAGCCCCCATCTTGATGTCCATGCCCTGCTTCTTGAACAGCTTCTGGCCTTCCTTGGCAATGTCCTTGTCGACCATCGGCAGAAAGGCATCCATCGCCTCTAGGACCGTGACTTCACTGCCAAGACGATTCCAGACACTGCCCAATTCCAGACCGATGACGCCGGCACCGATCACGCCGAGACGCTTGGGCACTTCGTCGAATTCGAGCGCACCGCTGGAGTCGACGATCAGGCCTTCAGTCAAGGGCGTCGGCGGAATCTCCACCGGCACGGACCCGGACGCAATCACGATGTTCTCGGCATCATAGGTGGCCGTCTCGCCATCTTGACCGGTGACTTCGACCTGCTTGGCGGAGACGACCTTACCGGCGCCTTCCAGCGCCGTGACGCCATTGGCCTTGAACAGCGCGCTGATGCCGCCCACGTTCTTGGCGATGACGCCTTCCTTGAACTCCTGCATCTTGGCGATGTTGGGAGTCGGCTCGCCCACGTCGATGCCGATCTCCGCGTAATGATCGCGGGCTTCGACGAACTTGTGAGAGGTTTCCAGCAAGGCCTTCGAGGGAATGCAACCCACGTTCAGGCAGGTGCCCCCGTGGACGGTCTTGCCTTCCTTGTTGACCCACTTCTCGACGCATGCGGTCTTCAGGCCCATTTGAGCAGCGCGAATGGCCGCCACGTACCCGCCAGGCCCGGCACCAATAACGATCACATCGAATTTATCGGCCATGAAATCATCCTGTTCGAATTCATTTAATTAGTCGCAACGCATTGTTCGGCGACAGCCATCACACGTCGAGCAAGAAACGTGCGGGATCCTCGAGCAGTTCCTTGATCGTGACCAGGAATTGCACCGCGTCCTTGCCGTCAATCATGCGGTGGTCATAGGAGATGGCGAGATACATCATCGGACGAATCTCGACCTTGCCATCGACGGCCATCGGACGCTCCTGGATCTTGTGCATACCCAGAATCGCGGTCTGCGGCGGATTGATGATCGGTGTCGACAGCAACGACCCGAAGATACCGCCGTTGGTGATGGTGAAGGTACCGCCCTGCATATCTTCGATGCCGAGCTTGCCGTCGCGACCGCGCTTGCCGAAGTCGACGATGCTCTTCTCGACATCGGCGAGCTTCATGCTATCGGTATCACGCAGTACCGGTACGACCAAGCCACGCGGCGTGGACACGGCAACACCGATGTCCTGATAGCCGTGATAGACGATATCGCTGCCATCGATCGATGCGTTCACGTCGGGGAAGCGCTTGAGTGCCTCGGTGCACGCCTTGACGAAGAAGCCCATGAAACCGAGCTTGGTATCGTGCGCCTTCTGGAAAGTTTCCTTGTACTGACTGCGCAGGTTCATCACCGCACTCATGTCCACCTCATTATAGGTGGTCAGCATGGCGGCGGTCTGCTGCGCCTGCACCAGACGCTTGGCGATGGTCTGTCGCAAACGGCTCATCGGCACGCGTTGCTCGGGACGATCACCTTCGACGGCGGGCGCCGGCGCGGCGGCGGCCTTGACGTCACCGCCCTCGGGCTTGGCACTTTTCTTGGCGGAACCGTCCTTGACGGCCTTCTGGACGTCCTCCTTGAGGATGCGACCGCCCTTGCCGGTGCCATCGATCTTGTTGACGTCCAGGTCATGCTCGGCGACCAGCTTGCGTGCCGCCGGCGCGAGAATCTTGTCGCCGACCTTTTCGTCACTGCCACCGGTGTCTTTCGACTCGCTTGCCGTGTCGCCGGATGCGGCAGATTCGCCCCCCCCCGCATCACCGCCAGCGCCTTCGGCGAACAATGCGAGCACTGCTTCGGATTCGACCTGCTCGCCTTCCTGCACCTTGATCTCGCTCAGGGCACCATCGGCCGGGGCGACGACTTCGAGCACCACCTTGTCGGTCTCGATGTCCGCGAGGATTTCGTCGCGTTTCACCGCTTCGCCTACCTGCTTATGCCAGGTAGCCACGGTGCCTTCCTGAACGGATTCCGGGAAGCTCGGCGCCTTGACGTCATGCTGCTTGCCGGACGCCGCCGGCTTGGCATCGTCGGACTTGGCGGCGGCCGCGTCCTGCTTATCGCTGGTCTCTTCTTTTTTAGAGCCCTCAGCGGATTTAGAGTCCTTGGCGGGCTTTTCGCCGCCACCTTCACTCGCGGCGCCCAACATTCCGAGCACCTGTTCAGAGTCGCACGTATTGCCTTCTTCCACCTTGATTTCGGTCACGGTACCAGCGTCCGGCGCCACGACTTCGAGAACGACCTTGTCCGTCTCGATCTCGACAATCAGCTCATCACGTTCAACGCTGTCACCGACCTTCTTGTGCCAAGTAGCGATGGTGCCCTCGGCAACGGACTCCGGGAAATTCGGCGCTTTGATCTCAGTAGCCATGTCGTTTCCTTAGTGTTTTCTCTCGATCCCGATGGAGAACGCCTCAGCCAGTAATGGCGTCTTCCACCAGCTGACGCTGCTGTTCAACATGGACGGACATATAGCCGGATGCCGGCGCGGCGGATGCCGGACGCCCTGCGAACTTCAGATCACGTCCCAAGCCTTCCTTCACCATGTCGGCTACCAGACGCATGTGATGCTGGCTCTGATACCAAGCGCCCTGGTTGAGAGGCTCTTCCTGGCACCACACGACCTGCTCGAGGTTCGGGTAGGTCTTGAAGACCTCATACAGCTCTTCCTTGGGGAAAGGATAGATCTGTTCCAAACGCACGATCGCGACATCGTCGTTGCTATTTTCGGCACGATAGTTCGCCAGATCGTAATAGACCTTGCCTGAGCACAACACCACGCGTTTGACGTTCTCTGCATCGCGCTTGCCTTGATCCGGCAACACCATTTCGAAACGGCCGTTGGACAGATCTTCCAGCGTCGACGTTGCTTCCTTGTGACGCAGCAGGCTCTTCGGCGACATGATCACCAGCGGCTTGCGCAGCGGGCGAATTACCTGACGACGCAGCAGGTGGAAAATCTGAGCAGGGGTGGTCGGCATGCAGACCTGCATGTTGTGTTCCGCGCACAGTTGCAGGAAACGCTCGAGCCGCGCCGAGGAATGCTCGGGACCCTGCCCTTCATAGCCATGCGGTAACAGCATGGTGAGACCGCAAAGCCGTCCCCATTTCGTCTCACCGGAGGAGATGAACTGGTCGATCACCACCTGCGCTCCATTGGTGAAGTCGCCGAACTGGGCTTCCCAAATGATCAAGGCCTTGGGCGCGGTCGTAGAATACCCATACTCGAACGCCAATGCCGCTTCCTCGGACAGGAGGGAATCGCGAATAGTGAAATTCGGCTGGTCTTCCTTGATGTACTCCAGCGGTACATAGGTCGAACCGTCTTTCTGGTTATGCACGACGGCATGGCGGTGCGAGAAGGTGCCGCGCCCCGTGTCCTGCCCCGTCAAGCGAATCGGATGACCTTCATCCAGCAAGGTGGCATACGCCAGTGTCTCGCCAAAGCCCCAGTTGATAGCCAGGTCACCAGCGGCCATCTTGCGGCGATCCTCGTAGATCTTGGCCACCTGGCGCTGAACCTCGACTTCCTCGGGGACCTCGCACATCTTGGCGGCAAGTGCCTGCATACGCGTCATGTCGATCGACGTATCGGCGTCGCCAGTCCAGGTGTGCCCGAGATAAGGCGTCCAGTCGACGAATAGCTCGGTATTGGGCTCCTTGACCAGCGCATTGGCAACGTGATTGCCCGCCACCAGATCATCGCGATATTTCTCGACCATGGCGGCTGCATCGTCATCGCTGAGCATACCTTCTTGTACAAGGCGCGCCACATAGAGTTCGCGAGAGCTCTTGTGCGACTTGATCTTCTGATACATCAGCGGCTGGGTGCCGGAAGGCTCATCAGCCTCGTTGTGGCCACGCTTGCGGTAGCAGACGAGATCGATCACCACGTCCTTGTTGAACTGGTAACGATAATCGACGGCCACCTGGGTGGCATGCACAACCGCCTCGGGGTCATCACCGTTCACGTGGAAGATCGGCGCCTGGACCATCTTGGCAATATCGGTGCAATACTCCGTGGAGCGTGCGTCATCGGGCCGTGACGTGGTGAAACCGACCTGGTTGTTGATGACGATATGCACGGTGCCGCCGGTCTTGTAGCCGCGAGTCTGGGACATCTGGAATGTCTCCATGACCACGCCCTGGCCGGCAAAAGCGGCATCGCCATGCACCACGACCGGTAGCACCTTGGTGCCCTCGCCGTCTTCACGACGATCCTGACGGGCACGCACGGACCCTTCGACCACCGGCGAGACGATCTCGAGGTGCGAGGGGTTGAACGCCAATGCTAGGTGAACCTCGCCCCCTTCGGTCATGACGTTGGAACTGAAGCCCTGGTGGTACTTCACATCCCCTGAGCCTTGCTGGATGACTTTCTTGCCATCGAACTCGTCGATAAGTTCCGACGGGCTCTTGCCCAGCAAGTTGACCAGCAGGTTGAGGCGACCCCGGTGCGCCATACCGATGACGACTTCCTTGGTGCCATAATTGCCAGTCCGCTGGATGATTTCGTCAACCATCGGGATGAAGGTCTCACCGCCTTCCAGGCCGAAGCGTTTGGTGCCTGGATACTTGGACGCGAGATAGTTTTCCAGCCCTTCGGCAGCCGTCAAACGCTCGAGGATGTGCTTGCGCACCTCGACGCTGTAGTCCGGCTTGGAGCGCACCGATTCGAAGCGTTGCTGCAGCCAACGCTTCTCATCGGTGTTGACGATATGCATGAACTCGCAGCCAATGCTGCGGCAATACGTCTTCTCCAGGACATCGACGATTTCCTTGAGCGGCGCCTGGTCCTTGCCCAGGAACAGTGAGCCGGTCTGGAAGGACGTCTCCATGTCAGCGTCGGTCAGCTGATGGAAGGAAAGATCCAGATCAGGAATCGGGGTCGGGCTGCGCAGCCCCAGCGGGTCTATATCGGCACGCTGATGGCCACGAAAGCGGTATGCGTTGATCAGTTGGAGAACCTTGACCTGCTTCTTGTTCTCGCTACTGTCGGCGACACTGGCGGCGGATTTGCCACGCTGGTTTTGGGCCAACTGGTAGAACTGATCTCGAATCGGACTGAGAGGAACGTCGTGAGAGGGGGCGCCTTCCGGACGAGGTAACTGATCGAAATAGTTACGCCATTCGTCGGGAACCTCAGTGGGATCGACGAGATATTGCTCGTAGAGCGCTTCCACGTAGTGGGCGTTGCCGCCGCTGACATGGGAAGTGCGCCACATCAACTCCATTATGCCTTCTTGCATCTCTTGGTCACCCTATGCACTGATGGGTGTTCTTGGCGCTGGCACGCCCGGACGTGCCGGCGTCACTTGGAACCTGCGGGGCAGGTTGGCGTCACATGCGACGCCGGGGTCCACTTATCGTCAAAAGCCGGTGCACCAGGCACCGGCTACAACGGTCGCGGGACCAGCTCCTGCGACGCCATGCCGCAGGAGGAGGCTTGTTGCCAATGATAACAAGCCACGCGGCGCGATTTAAGTGGCATTAGACAGTAACATCTCACGAATCTTGCCAATCGCACGCGTCGGATTGAGCCCTTTAGGGCACACCGCCACACAATTCATGATGCCACGGCACCGGAACAGGCTGAACGGATCTTCGAGCCGCGCCAGGCGCTCACGCGTTGCGGTATCACGCGAGTCGGCGAGGAAGCGATAAGCCTGCAGCAAGCCGGCCGGACCTACGAACTTGTCCGGGTTCCACCAGAAGGAGGGGCAGGCCGTGGAGCAGCAGGCGCACAGGATGCACTCGTAAAGCCCATCGAGTTTTTCGCGCTCTTCCGGCGACTGCAAACGTTCGGTGGCCGGTGGATTGGTGTCGTTCTGCAGGTAAGGCTGGATGCTCTCGTACTGTTTGTAGAACACCCCCATATCGACTACCAGATCACGGATGACTGGCAAACCGGGAAGCGGGCGCAGCACCAGCTTGTTGCCCTTGACCACCTCGGACAACGGCGTGACGCAAGCCAGGCCATTCTTGCCGTTCATGTTCATGCCATCGGAACCGCAAACACCTTCGCGGCAGCTACGCCGATACGCCATGGAACTGTCCTGCTGCTTGATCATTTCAAGCGCGTTGAGAACCATGATGTCGCGGCCCTGCGTGTCCAGCTCGAACTCCTGCATGTAGGGCACGGAATCGGTTTCCGGGTTGTAGCGATAAATGGATATCTGAAGCATAGACATCTTGGACAACCCCTTAGTAGGTGCGAATTTTCGGCTCGAAGGTCTCGACGGTCTTCGGCGCAAAGTTCACGTCACGCTGCCCTAGCCGCTTCTCGACCGGGAAGTACATGGAGTGCTTGAGCCAATTGGCGTCGTCGCGATCCGGATAGTCGTAGCGCGAATGCGCGCCGCGGCTTTCCTTGCGGTCCAGAGCGGAGATTGCCGTGGCTTCCGCCACCTCGAGCAGATTGTCGAGTTCCAGCGCTTCGACACGCGCGGTGTTGAAGGCATTGGATTTATCGGCCAGATGCGCGTTACCGATACGCTCGCGGAGATCGGCCAGCTTCTTGACGCCCTCCTGCATGGTATCTTCCTGGCGAAAGACACCGAAATCGTTCTGCATGACCTCCTGAAGTTCGGCACGCAGATCAGGAATTGCCTCGCCACCGCTCGATTCATCCCAGCGGTTAAGGCGCGCCATGGCACTGTCAATATCGGACTGAGCCGCCTCGAGGTAATCGACCCCTTCATTGAGCGCTTCTTCGATGAACATGCCGGCGGCACGGCCGAAGACCACCAAGTCTAGCAGTGAATTGCCGCCCAGACGGTTGGCACCGTGTACGGAAACACATGCCGCCTCGCCGCAGGCAAACAACCCGTTGACGATCTGATCGTTGCCATCGGCGTCCTGCATGATCGCCTGGCCGTGGACGTTGGTCGGCACGCCGCCCATCATGTAATGGCACGTCGGCACGACCGGAATCGGGTCTGTGGCGGGATCGACATGGGCGAAGGTCTTGGATAGCTCGACGATGCCCGGCAGACGCTTACCCAGCACCTCTTCACCCAGGTGATCGAGCTTGAGCATGACGTGATCACCGTTTTCACCGCAACCACGCCCTTCGAGGATCTCCATGACCATGGCGCGGGCCACGACATCGCGGCCGGCCAGATCCTTGGCGTTCGGCGCATAACGCTCCATGAAGCGCTCGCCGTCCTTGTTGATCAGGTAGCCACCCTCGCCACGACAGCCTTCGGTGACCAGGACACCCGCCCCGTAAATGCCGGTGGGATGGAACTGCCACATCTCCATGTCCTGCATGGGGAAGCCGGCGCGAAGCGCCATGCCGATACCGTCACCGGTATTGATCAGCGCATTGGTCGTGGACGCATAGATACGGCCCGAGCCGCCGGTCGCCAACACCGTCGCCTTGGACTTGATATGCACGATTTCGCCGGTCTCGATGCACATGGCGATACAGCCAACCACATCGCCATTGGCATTCTTGACCAGATCCACCGCGTACCATTCATTCAGGAACACGGTATTATTTTTCAGGTTGTTCTGATAAAGCGTATGTAGCAACGCATGGCCGGTACGGTCGGCTGCGGCGCATGTACGCGCGGCCTGGCCGCCCTTGCCGAAGTCCTTGGACTGGCCACCGAAGGGACGTTGATAGATGCGGCCGTTATCGAAACGCGAGAACGGCAGTCCCATGTGTTCCAGCTCGAAAACCGCCTTGGGACCTTCGGAACACAAATACTCAGCGGCATCCTGGTCGGCGATATAGTCACCGCCCTTGACGGTGTCGTACATGTGCCAACGCCAATCGTCATTGGGATCGGCGGAGGCGATGGCACAGGTGATGCCGCCTTGGGCGGAGACGGTGTGCGAGCGCGTCGGAAAGACCTTGGACAGCACCGCGGTCTTCTTGCCAGACTTGGCCAACTCGAGCGCGGTACGCAGGCCGGAGCCACCGCCACCGATGATGATTGCGTCGAATGTCAGGCTACGCATATTGGACATGGATTAGGCTCCCCAAAGGACTTGAACGCCCCACACCAGAAAAACGAAGATGGCCAGCATGACGACCGCTTGAAATGCAAAGCGTGCACCCGCCTGCTTGAGATAGTCGGTGGACACCGTCCACAACCCGACCCATGCGTGCGCCGCGATGGAAATAAAGGCCAGCAGGGAGAAGATGCGCATCCAGGTCTGCGAGAAGAGACCGCTCCACGTGGCGTAATCGAGCCCCGGATGGAACAGTAGATACAGGACCATGAAAACGGCATAGACCGCCAGAATGATGGCCGAGACGCGCTGAATCAGCCAATCGGACAGGCCACTACGACCGAGGTTCGTGATGTTGGTTACCATACCCAGACTCCTGCCAGAACCACCAGGATGGCACTGATCACGACCGTGATCTGCGCCTTGCGATGTCCACCCTCTAGATCCACGCCAATACCTGCATCCATCAGCAGATGCTTGATGCCGGCCACGAAGTGAAAGCCCAGCGCCGAGAGCAATCCCCAGGCGATCAGTTTGGCGAGCACGTTGTTGGCGAGGGTGTCACGCACTGCTTCGAATCCTTCGGGAGACGAGAGTGACGCGTCGAGGGCCCAGAAACCGAAGATCAAACCTACGAAGAGGATGACACCGGTAACGCGGTGGGCAATGGAGGTCAATGCGGGAAGTGGAAATTTTATCGTCGTCAGGTCTAAGTTTACGGGTCTTTTGCTATTCACGGCTCATCACACTCTCTTGGCCCGCCAGCGGCTAGGGCTGTACCCGATGCGGGCGGTGGTTTGAGGGGGAGGTCTTGGTCGAGGGATTACAGGACCAAGCCATGCTCCTGCCAGTCGCGCGGGATAAGATTATAAGGACCGGGGGGTGTCATGACAAATGAGATAGCCCTTGCAGCCATCCCCATGGACGCGTCAAATAGGGTGGCACTTCCAGATAGGAACCTTGCTCGCCCCTTTTCTATCGCCACGCTGGGACACGCCATGCGCGGCGGCGCCATGGCCACAGGCGCCCTAGGCCCAATTGACAATCCACCGCGTGGTTCTATAGTAGGCGCATTATTTTCGCTGGCATGGCAAGCAAGACAAAGACTTAGGTAAAAAGAGGAGGCCATAATGGCTGACAGGAAAGCGCAGTTGACGGTAGAAGGGTTGGACAAAACGATCGAGTTCCCTGTCTACTCCGGCACCGTCGGGCCTGATGTGATCGACGTCCGCAGCCTGACCAGCGAAGGCCTGTTCACATACGACCCAGGCTTCGTCGCCACCGCCTCCTGCGAATCAGGCATCACCTACATCGATGGTGCTGCGGGCGTATTGCTCCACCGCGGCTACCCCATCGGCCAACTGGCCGAGCACTCCAATTACGTCGAACTCTGTTATCTGCTGTTTTTCGGAGAGCTCCCCAGCAAGGCCCAATACGACGACTTCGCGGCCACCGTTAGAAATCACACCATGGTCCACGAACAACTCGTCAACTTCTTCAAGGGTTTCCGTCGCGACGCTCACCCGATGGCGATCCTGTGCGGCGTCGTCGGTGGCCTGGCCGCCTTCTACCACGACAATCTGGACATTACCAAGGAAGAAGAACGCCGTGTCAGCGCGATTCGCCTGATCGCCAAGATGCCGACCCTGGCCGCGATGTGCCATAAGTACAACATCGGCCAGCCATTCAATTATCCGCGCAATGATCTGGATTACGCGGAAAACTTCCTCTACATGATGTTCGGCAACCCGTGTGAAAGCTACGAGGTCAATCCAGTTTTCGCCAAGGCCATGGATCGGATCTTCATGCTGCACGCCGACCATGAACAGAACGCCTCCACCTCCACGGTACGCCTGGCGGGCTCCACGGGCGCCAACCCCTTCGCCTGCATCAGCGCCGGCATCGCAGCGCTGTGGGGGCCGGCACATGGGGGCGCCAACGAAGCCGTGCTCAACATGCTTGACGAGATCGGTGATGAATCCGAGGAGAACATCCAGCGCTTCATCGACCGTGCCAAGGATAAGGATGACCCGTTCAAGCTGATGGGCTTTGGCCACCGCGTCTATCGCAATTTCGATCCGCGTGCCAAGGTCATGAAGGAAACTTGCGACGAGGTATTGGGCGAACTCGGTATGGCCGACGACCCACAGCTCAAGATCGCCAAGCGACTCGAGCAGATCGCACTGGAAGACGACTACTTCATCGAGCGCAAGCTCTACCCGAACGTCGACTTCTATTCCGGCATCATCCTCAAGGCGATCGGCATTCCAACCAACATGTTTACCGTCATCTTCGCCATGGCCCGCACGATTGGCTGGACGTCTCACTGGAACGAGATGATTAGCGGTAGCTACCGCATCAGCCGCCCGCGTCAGCTCTATATCGGCCATTCCAAGCGGGACTATCCAGCCACGTAACTTGCTAGCTAAAAACCCGGCCGAGCAACGTCTCGCCAGGTTACTACGGCACGCAAGCATCACGGACCGCCTTCAGGGCGGTTCGTTGCGTTTGCCCCCGTCTGCTCGCCCCTGGAACCTTTCGCTCCCACAACCTTGTTCTTCTGCTCCCCTGAGGCCGCTGAGCGTTTTCCACACTTTCTGTGGATAAACCTGTTCAAAACCTTTAGGCAGTTCGCCAGAAACACCATGACAAGGCGGTTACGCTCAAATCGGTCAATTTTTAACCTAACATAAGTGGTTGAAAAAAAGCACTTTTTCCAATAACGCGCAACATGACGGGGCTTGGCCGGTGTTATACACAACACGAAGGTGAAGACAGGCGGGCAGTGGACAAGGTTCCGGAGGTGTCAAGGGGGAAAACGTATAAAAACGTCTAATAACGAACGGGAAGCGGAGACAAAAAAAGACGCTTTCGCGTCTCCGATATCGTCATTGCTGATTCTGATAGGCAAGAAAAAGTGGCGTCCCATAGGGGGTTTGAACCCCTGTTACCGCCGTGAAAGGGCGGTGTCCTGGACCACTAGACGAATGGGACGCATAGTCTTGAGCTTGGTGGAGCCTAGCGGGTTCGAACCGCTGACCTCAACACTGCCAGTGTTGCGCTCTCCCAACTGAGCTAAGGCCCCGCGCCTCAAGACGGTGCGTAGAATACTCACTCCCCCCGGCTTCGTCAATATTTTTCGAGAAGGAAGAAGGAAGAAGGAAGAAGGAAGAAGGAAGAAGGAAGAAGGAAGAAGGAAGGCAGTATCTGGAGTTTTCTTCCCTCTTCAAGCTGCATAGCAGCGTTCTTCCTTCTTCCAGGCGCGCAGCGCCGCTCTTCCAGCTCCGGGCGAAGCCCGGAAGCTTACAGCGCCCGATATTCTTTCTCGAAGCGCTTGGCCTGCTTCTTGGAAACGCCCCCCAGCACCTGAGTGGCATGGCGCAGACGTGCTCTTGTCATATCCGAACCGAGAATCGCCATGGCATCCAGCACCGAGGTAGAAGTCGCGCTCCCCGTCACAGCGATGAAGACCGGCGCCAGGAACGCCTTCATCTTCATGTCGAATGCCTCGGCCAGGAACTTGACCTCGTCGAGCAAGGCGTCCTTGTGCCAGCTGGAGACGCCTTCCAGGCGCCAGGTCAAAAACTGCAACAGCTTGAGCAGGTCCTCATGCTCGAGCTTAATGCCCTCGAAACTGGAAGCCTCGAGTGGCGGCACCCCCGAAAAGAAATGCCCGGCCAGCGGCATGACGTCGGAGAGCGTCGCGATTCGCGGGCGTACCTGTGGCAGGATCTGGTGGACGTAATCCTCGTTGAAGGCCCACTCACGCAGCGCCTGGAGCAGCGCTGCATCGTCTAGATCCTCACGAATATAGACGCCGTTGAGCCAAGTAAGCTTCTCCAGATCGAACACCGGCCCACCCAGCGACACACGCTGGATATCGAAGTTCACCATCATCTCTTCGAGGGTGAACTTCTCGCGGTCATCGGGCATCGACCAGCCCATGCGGCCCAGGTAGTTGGTCACCGCCTGCGGCAAAAAGCCCATGCGTCGATAATAATTGATCGAGGTCGGGTTCTTGCGCTTGGAGAGCTTCGACTTGTCCGGGTTGCGCAGCAATGGCATATGGCACAACGTCGGCATCGGCCAATCGAAGTACTCATAAAGCAGCTTGTGCTTGGGTGCCGAGTTGATCCACTCCTCGCCGCGCATGACATGCGTGATGCCCATCAGGTGGTCGTCGACGACATTGGCAAGGTGATACGTCGGCATGCCGTCGGACTTGAGCAGGATCTGGGCATCGACCTGAGCCCATTCGACTTCGATCTCACCACGCAACATGTCGCTGACCACGCAGCTCCCCTCACTGGGCACCTTCATGCGCACCACGTAAGGCCACTGTTCGCGCTCACGACGCGCGGCTTCTTCATCGCTAAGCGCTAGATCAGCAGGCTTGAGCGCCAAGTGAAGCCCCGCCGCCTTGCGCGTCTCACGCAGCTCATCGAGCTCTTCGCTGGTCCGATAGCACTTGAACGCATGCCCGGCGTCGAGCAGCTGCTGCGCATATTGCGCATAGATATCGCCACGCTCGCTCTGCCGATACGGGCCATGAGGACCGCCAATATCCGGTCCTTCATCCCACTCGAGTCCCAACCAGCGCAGGGAGTCGAGGATCATCTGCTCCGACTCGGCCGTCGAACGCACCCGGTCCGTATCCTCGATGCGAAGGATGAACTGCCCACCATGCTGACGCGCGAAGCATAGGTTGAACAGCGCGATATAGGCCGTGCCGACATGGGGATCGCCGGTCGGCGACGGCGCGATACGTGTACGTACGGTCATGAAATTCCCGATCATTGGTGACTGACGATGGCGTCATTATACGCATGCACCTCCCCGGCATCAGTACCGTCAACACCTTCTTCACAAGGCCAGGTGCTCGCGAAACCACTCCGTGATGAAATCCAGGTAGGCACGAGTCTTGTCGGGCAGGTATTTGCGCGAACGAAACAACACCAACATGCTGCCGTGCTCATTCCAATACGGCTGCAAGAGCGGTGTCAGCTGCCCCTCCTCCACCGCCGCGCGTGCCGCGAATGTCGGCAGATAGGCCAAGCCGAATCCCGCCTTGGCCGCTTCGACGACGCCCAACAGATTATTGATCACCAGGCGCGAATTGGGCTCGATATCCAGCGGCTGCCCATTGAGCGAAAAACGCCAGTGAGCGCCGAGATCGTAATTGCCATAGAACACGGTATCGAACTCGGCGATGTCCTTGGGATGCAGCGGCCGCCCCATGCGGGCCAGATAATCCGGCGCGGCGTACAGGCCATAGACCACTTTGCACAGCGGGCGCGACACCAGGCTCGAAGGCGGCATCGGCCCCATGCGAATGGCCAAGTCCACTGAATCATCGATGGGCTCGAAACGCTGATCCTCGAGCAGGATTTCCACCGACATCTCGGGATAGCGGCGCATGAAGGCCGTGGTCGGCGCCGCCAAGTACATGAAGCCAAAGCTCACCTGGGCACTGACCTTGAGTTGCCCCCGAGGTTGCGACGTCACCGACTGCACCTGCGCCTCCGCCGTCTGCAACTCCTCGATGACCCGCAACCCATGTTCGTAATAGATCTGTCCCGCTTCCGTGAGGCGCAGCGAACGCGTCGAACGATTGAGCAGGCTGACGCTCAACTCATCCTCGAGCGCAGCCACACGCTTGGAAGCCAACGACTTGGAAATACTCAGACGCCGCGCCGCTGCGGTAAAACTGCCCGCACGAACGACCTCGACGAAGACACGCAATGCATCCAGTGTCGTCACGTTGAAGATACTCCGGCCACTAGTTTCCAAATTAGAAACACTAGTTTTCGATTGTACCCTCTTATTACGCAAAGGCCGACTGCCTATACTGGCCGCGCTCGGACAGGCGATGTATCGCTCCCGACATGCGTGGCCTTTTCTCAGCGAAATTGCCACGCGCACGCTAACGGCGTCAGGCGGCTTCGGCTTTCCTGCGCCGTGTGGCGTCTTCAGTGAAACGAGCTTTTCTTGGCGCCACCAGGCTGTTCTCCGGGACGGCCGGCGCTCTTTTCTTCCTCATTCTCTCCGTCCCCACACTGCAATATGGGTCCGGCACGCGCACTCCATGCTGTTCATAACCCCCAACCCGAAACATACTTTGCCATTGGCTGGATATGCTAACGCGTTCACCTCATGGCGAGATGTCTACATGGACGCACTGGGACCCCGAATCAAGCAGCTAAGAATAGACGCCGGCTTGAGCAAGGCCGCCTTGGCCAGACGTGTCGGCGTATCGGACGTCACGATTTCCTATTGGGAATCCGGCACGATCAAACAAGTCGGACACGAGCGACTCATCGCGTTAGCCGATGCACTGCATTGCCCGCTCGAACGACTACTCGAAGATAGCACTGCCGTCGCAACCCCCACGGCCTCCCAACGCATCACCGAGGATGCGCCCGGCAATGCACGTCTCTTGGCACTACACGCCATGCCCCCGGTGCCGTGGGAAGCGCACACGCTCGCCACCCCTATTCCCGCCTCGGGCACCGCCATCGACTCCCTCGTTCGAGGGTGCTACCTCGTGACACCAGGCGTAGGCGAGACATTCGCCTATCTCGAGGAAGGTGATATCGCCGCCATTCTGCCCACCTCGCACTTCCGGCAGGAAGGGCTTTATCTGCTCGAATGGCGGCACGCACTCACGATCCAGCACCTGAGCAAGCCGGAGCCGGAGCCGGAGACGTTGCGCATCACCGACCCTGCGCACCACACTACCGTCGATCCAGACCAGCCATTCCCCTTTCGAATCGCGGGGCACCTTCAGGCGCGCTGGCAACAACGTGACGACAGCGATTGACGCCTCCCGGCCGATTATTCCGACCCTCTCAGGATTTAATGGATCACGTCTTGGTCCATACTGAGTGCATACTTCATCGACGGGAGGCATCATGATGAAAGCCATTCTGCTGGTGGCACTGTTCGTCCTGGCATGGCCGGTGTTGGCCGATGACGATGGTCAGCAGGACTCGCTCAACGACAGCCGACAACGCAATCAACTGCAACGTGACGTCAGCAGCGACCGCGCCACCATGATCGAGCGTCGCCAGTCACTGAACCGCAGCGAACGTCGCGATGAGCGCTTCGATGAGCGTCTACGTAATAAGCGCCAACTCAAGCAATCACAGAGTCGCCTGGAAGACTCGCAACGCGAGCTTCGAGATCAGCGCACCCCGTCACCCTGACACAAAAAAACCCGACCAATCGGCCGGGTTCTTATGCAAATCTGCATTTCCGTGCAGTTATCACGAACGTCCTGTCCGTGCCTCCATGCTTACCTAGGCGTCCTTTTTACCTAGCTTCCTTGATTTCCGCCCTTCCGTGGCGGACATGATCACCGTGGCAGAAGATATCCAGCAGTAAAAATAACCTGCATTAAACAATACCAATTTAATGTTCCAGAAAGTAACGCAGACCGCAAAAGTGTCATTACCCCACACAGGCCAACTCGATGCAGGTCCGGAGCGATATTGCCCACTTCCCCGTATGACGTACAATACGCGGCCACTGCATCCGCTATCGTTCTTAGCCAACCTTTTCATCGGAGGCCGTCAATGTTTGAAAAATCAGCGCAAGACTCGCTAGCGCGGGCCCGCCGGTTTTCCATCGCCCCGATGATGGATTGGACGACCCGCGACTACCGTGCGTTCGCCCGTACGCTGACGCGTGAGGCGCTGCTGTATACCGAAATGGTCACCACCGGGGCGATTCTACATGGCTCGCCGCGCGAGCGCTTTCTCGGGTATAGCGACGTGGAGCATCCGGTGGCGCTACAGCTTGGCGGTAGCGATCCTGCCGCGCTGGCGGAATGCGCCGCCATCGCCGAGGCCTGGGGCTACGATGAAGTCAACCTGAACGTGGGGTGCCCTAGCGATCGGGTACAGAACAACCTGATCGGTGCCTGCCTCATGGAGCATCCGGACAAGGTGGCAGCGGCGGTCAGCGCCATGCAAGCGGCGGCCTCGATTCCGGTCACGGTCAAGTGCCGCATCGGCATCGACGAACAGGACGAAGACGCCGACCTGGCGCGCTTCATCGAACGCGTCGCCGATGCCGGCTGCGGGGTCTTCATCGTGCATGCCCGCAAGGCCTGGCTCGAGGGACTCTCGCCCAAGGAAAATCGCGATGTCCCGCCGCTCAATTACCCACGCGTGCATCGTCTCAAGGCGCAGTATCCCGAGCTGCATATCGGCATCAACGGCGGTATCAAGACGCTGGACGAGTGCCAGGCGCAGCTCGAAAAGGTGGATAGCGTCATGATCGGGCGTGAGGCGTATCAGAACCCTTGGTTACTGGCCGGCGTCGATGCCGCCTTCTATGGCGGCGCCTCGCCCGTGAGTAGCCGCCATGCCGCCGCGCGTGCTTTCCGCCCCTACATCGCCGGACGCCTGGCAGAAGGGGCCAAGCTCAACCACGTCACTCGTCACCTGCTCGGCCTGTTCCAAGGCTGCCCCGGCGGGCGTCAGTTTCGGCGTCATCTGTCGGAAAACGCCCACCGCGACAGCGCCGGACTCGAGGTATTCGACGAAGCATTGGCCAAGGTGCGCGAGTTCGACACCGCAAGCGCCGTCGCCTGAGCTGACGCAGCGGGCCAGGCTATAGTTCCTGGCGTGTCTCGAAATCGGAATGGAAGGTTTCGACGGCGTTCTCGGCCTCTTCGATTTCATCGAAGCGCGCCACATGAAATAGTGCCTCACCTTCATTAGCGAGCGGCAGATTGCTCATGCCGATGACGATGCCATCGGCGTTGGCGAGCACTTCCTGCTCGGCATTACCGAAAGGATCGGCAACGCGCCCCAAAACATCGCCCCGAGCGACGCGCGCGCCCAACCGCGCCCGGGGCCGCAGAATGCCGTCGATGGGCGAGCGGGCCCAACTCGAGCCATTGGCGACCTCCGCAACGGCGGGTGCATGCCGACGCCGGTCGGTGGGTAACATGCCCAGCAAACGCATCACGCGCTGCACACCTCTTACCCCCGGCGCGATCGCCCACTCGTCGAAACGCAGCGCCTCGCCGGCTTCATAGGTGAGTACCGGCACGTCACGCGACTGCGCATATTCCCGTAGGCTCCCTTCGCGCAATTCGGCATTGAGGATCACCGGTACCCCGAACGCCTCGGCCATGGACTGTGTCGCGGGCCGATTCTTCAACTGCGCCCGCACCTGCGGGAGATTGGTGCGATGAATCGCCCCGGTATGCAAATCCACGATGTGCGTCGCCAAGTCGACGATCTGCTCGCGAAACAGCGACGCGACGCGCGAGCCAAGCGAACCAACCTCGCTCCCCGGAAAACAGCGATTCAAGTCACGCCGGTCAGGCAAGTAACGCGTCTGCTGCACGAAACCGAAGACATTGACGATGGGCACCGCGATCAGCGTGCCCCGCAAGCGCGATAGCGACGCCAGACGCAACATGCGACGCACGATCTCAACGCCATTGATTTCGTCACCGTGAATTGCTCCGCACACTAGCAGCACCGGCCCTGGTTGACGGCCATGAACGACCTCGACGGGAATATGCAGCGGTGCATGGGTGTAAAGCTTGGCCACCGGTACATCGATTTGTGCCCGGCTGCCGGGCGGAATACGCGTACCGGCGAGTTCGAAGGGAGCGCGAGCCATGAGTGTTCCTATACCGAAGATGGCGGATTCTTGATACCCGCCATGGCGCCTCATGATACCCCATTCATGCAAGTGATTCTTTGTTTAGCCGTCGATGAAAGGCGCGAGGAATGACAGCAGCGCAGACTTTCGATCACTGTCATGACGCTATACATGAAGCATGCCCATCTCTTGAGCCCCCGTGGAGCCTCGTTGGGCGGCATGCTCTTAAAATATACCCAAGGGGGTATATCACAGGGTTGCCGCCCCTTCGTAACGTTACCCCAAAGATAATGCTCAACTGGTCCGCTTTTAATAAAGGCCAGTAAGATACAACAACGCTTCGGGAGCAAACCGTGCAGGCAACGTCTCATCCTCATTCCTATTATGCAGCGTCAGCGAATGACAAGCGCATGCGTCCGACACTGCAGGGTCACGTGAAGGCAGACATCTGCATCGTCGGTGCCGGCTTTACCGGCATGTCTACGGCCCTCCACATGGCCGAGAAAGGCTACAAAGTGGTTGTCCTGGAAGGCAACCGCATCGGCTTCGGTGCTTCCGGCCGCAACGGCGGACAGATCGTCAACAGCTACAGCCGCGATATCGACTTCATAGAGCGCCAGTACGGCCAAAAGGTCGGCGTAGAGATGGGCCGGATGGCCTTCGAGGGCGGCCGCATCCTCCGCCGCTTCGTCAAAGACTACGACATCCAGTGTGACTTGAAGGAAGGCGGTGTTTTCGCCGCGTGCAACCGCAAGCAGTTCGATGAGCTGGTCGGGAAAAAGAAGCTCTGGGAAGCCCACGGCCACGAGCGACTGGAGCTGCTCGACGAGAATGCCATCCAGCAATACGTGGGGACCCAGCGCTACGCTGGCGGGCTGATCGATCATAGCGGGGGGCATTTCCACCCACTGAATCTGGTACTCGGCGAAGCCGCCGCCGTGGAGTCCCTTGGCGGGACCATCTACGAGAACTCCCCGGCACTGCGGATTCATGAAGGCGACAAGCCGATCATACATACCGAGGAAGGCGACGTTGAAGCAGACTACGTACTGGTCGCCGGTAACGCCTATCTCAATGGCCTGCTGCCCAAGCTGGAATCCAAGGCCATCCCCTGCGGCACCCAGATCATCACCACCGAGCCCCTGGCCGAAAGTGTGCAGCAGCGTTTGTTGCCGAAAGATAACTGCGTCGAAGACGGCAACTACCTCCTGGACTATTTCCGTCTATCGGGAGATGGTCGCCTGATCTACGGCGGCGGCGTCACCTACGGTGCTCGCGAGCCGGAAAAGGTCGAAACGCTGATCGTACCGAAGATGCTCAGGACATTTCCGGAACTCAAGGGCGTGAAAGTGGACTTTGCCTGGACCGGCAACTTCCTGCTAACGCTGACACGCTTGCCTCAATTCGGCCGCATCGGAAAAAACATCTACTACGCACAAGGGTACAGCGGCCATGGCATCACCTGCACCCACTTGGCGGGCAAAGTGATCAGTGACGCCATTCAGGGTCAGGCAGAACGCTTCGATATTTTCGCCGGCCTGCCCCAGCATTCGTTCCCTGGCGGGCGGATCATGCAAGTTCCGCTGACCGCCATGGGGGCCTGGTACTACAACCTGCGCGACAAACTCGGAATCTGATTGTTGACAACCAACAACCATCGAAATGAATATCGAAAATAGTTTTGTCGTCGTCTCGTCAATACTTCAACAACAATAACAGGATGGAATCTATGCGCAGTACCGTCTCCGATACCCCCGTTTCTTGGTACCGGGCCTCCATCGCCGTCGAACTCGAACCCGCCATGCCCCTTGAAGGTGAAACGAGAAGCGACGTGTGCGTGATCGGTGGCGGAGTGACCGGCTGCTCAACGGCCCTGCACCTGGCTGAGCGTGGTTACTCGGTGACATTGCTCGAGGCCGGCGATATCGGCCATGGCGCCTCCGGGCGCAGCGGCGGGCAGATCCTGCCAGGGCTGGGTACCGACATCACCACCGTCCAGCAGGCCTTGGGGCTGCCCCGAGCCCGCGAGGTGTGGGAGATGAGCCGCGAGGCCGTGCGCCTCACAGCCGAGTTGATCGAGCGCCATGCCATCCCTTGTGAACTGGCCTGGGGCTATCTCCACGCAGCGATCAAGCCCCGTCACGTTAAGGAACTCGAGGCTTTCCGCGAGCAGATGACCCGTGACTACGACTACGCATCCCTCGAGTGGCTGGAGGGCGATGCCCTGCGCGAGCACGTCGTCACCGACGCCTATCCAGCGGCCCTGTACGATCGGGAAGGTGGCCATCTTCATCCCCTCAACTACACCCTCGGCCTGGCCCGGGCAGCCCAGCGCGCCGGTGTACGTGTGCATCCCCACAGCGCCGCGCGCACGATCCATCGCGGGCAACCGGCCACTGTCACTACCGAGCACGGCAGCGTGACAGCCGATTTCGTAGTGCTGGCCACCAATGCCTATCACGGCGGCCTAGTCCCGGAACTCTCAGGCCGCGTCATGCGGGCCGCCAACTACATGATCGCCACCGCCCCGCTGAGCGAGGCGCAAGCGGCGCAGGTGTTACCGCAAAACGATGCCCTTGCCGATGCTAACTTCGTGCTCGACTACTACCGGCTCAGCGCCGATCGACGCCTGATCTACGGCGGCGAGGTCAGCTACGACGGTCGCGAGCCCCCACGCCTACAGGCGCGCATGGACACCAAAATAACCCGGTTATTCCCGGTGCTCGAGGGCGTGCCTATCGAGTATCGCTGGGGCGGCGACGTGGCGATCACTTTCAACCGGGCTCCCGACTTCGGCCGCCTAGGCAATAATCTCTACTATGCCCAGGGCTATTCCGGCCATGGCATGGCGATGGCAGGGCTGGCCGGCAAGCTGATGGCCGAGGCCATTGCCGGCCAGAGCGAGCGCTTCGACGTCTTCGCCGCCATGCCACATCGCCAGTTCCCGGGCGGCCGCTCTCTGCGCAAGCCTTTACTGGTGCTGGCGACCAACTTCTACAAACTGCGCGATAGGCTCTGAGGCCATCAACAAGAAAAGAGGGTATCCCATGAGCGAGAACATGACGGCGGAGATTGCCGACCATCCGGGCACTCGCCCGGTCGCCGATGAACGCGACCGGGCGAGCCGCAAGGCGTCCTCGATCGAGATGCAGGGCCTACACAAGCGCTTCGGGCGCGATACCGTAGCCCTGGATGGCGTCGACCTGAACATCCGGGCCGGCGAATTTTTCACTTTGCTGGGGCCGTCCGGCTGCGGCAAGACCACTCTGCTGCGCATCCTCGCCGGTCTCGAGGAGCCGGATGCCGGGTCGCTGGTGGTGGGCGGCAAGAACATCACCGACATGCCGCCCCACCAACGCAGCGTCAATACCGTCTTCCAGTCCTATGCGCTCTTCCCGCATCTTTCGGTACGCGAGAACCTGGCCTTCGGGCTGAAGATGCGTGGCATGCCGGCCGCCGAGCGCCACACCAAGGTCGACGAGATCGCCGACTTCATCAAGCTTGGTGACCTTGTCGATCGCCACGTCGACCAGCTCTCCGGCGGCCAGCGCCAGCGCATCGCGCTGGCTCGGGCGCTAATCTGCGAGCCTGACGTGCTGCTGCTCGACGAGCCACTCTCGGCACTGGATGCCGGGCTGCGCAGCCAGTTGCAGGTAGAACTACTGCGCGTGCAGAAGCGACTTGGCATGACCTTCGTGTTCGTGACCCACGACCAGCAGGAGGCGATGGTCATGTCCGATCGCATCGCCGTGCTCAATGGCGGCACCATCCAGCAGGTAGGCGTGCCGCGTGAGGTCTACGAGCGTCCAGTGAACGCCTTCGTGGCGCGCTTCATGGGCCATGACAACCTCTATCCGATCAGCGCCCATAAAGACGATTGCCTGACCACGGCACTCGGCGAGTTGACCGCCGAGGAGGCCGGCGACGGCGAGCTATTGTTGATCCGTCCCGAGACGCTGGATCTACTACCTGGTGCCGTCGAGGGTCGCAACCATCTGACGGCGACTGTGGAAGAACGGCTCTATCGTGGCAGCCACGCCGAGTTTCGCCTGGCCATCGCCGACACCACCCTGCAGGCGACGGTCAACAACCGCGGCCGTCACCTGCCCGAGGTGGGCGAGACGGTGACGGTGGTGGTGGCGCCGGAAGACCTGGTCACCCTGAGCGAGTGAGGAAGCGAACATGTCCTATTCCGGCATAATGCCCACCGCCCGCAGCCGCGCCATGGTCCGTGAGACCCGCCACCTGCTGTTCACGGTGACCCCGGGGGCGTTCTGGATCTTCATCTTCTTGGTGTTGCCCAGCGCCTACCTGATGGGCGTGGCCTTCATGACCAACGGGCCCTATGGCCTGCCGCAGATGCCTTTGTCGCTGGACTCCTTCGAGCGCCTGGCCGGCTTCGGCTTTCTGGGGTGGAGCCCGGGCAACCTCTACACCCTGCTGCGTTCGCTGTGGCAGACCCTGTTGTCGACGGTGCTGGTGGTGATCGTCGCCTACCCGGTGGCCTACTACATCACCACCTGCCGCGAGAAGTGGCGGCCGATCCTCCTGCTGCTGGTCGTCGTCCCGTCGTGGACCAACCAGGTGATTCGCGCCTTCGGCTGGATGAATCTGCTGGCGCCGGGCACGCCGCTGTCCGACCTCGCCGATGCAATGGGCCTGATTGGCCCCCATATGGGGCTTTACCCCTCCAACTTCGCAGTCACCCTGGGGCTGGTCTACAACTTCCTGCCGTTCATGGTGCTGCCGCTGTACGCCGCCTTCGAGAAACTCGATACGGCGCAGGTGCAGGCCGCTCAGGACCTTTATGCCAGCCCGGTGCGGGCCTTCTGGCACGCCGTCTTCCCGCAGACCCTGCCAGGGCTTTTGGCTGGCACGGTACTCGTGGCCATCCCAGCCTTCGGTATGTACGTGATTCCCGAGCTGCTCGGCGGCGGTAAAGGCATGATGCTCGGTAACCTGGTCGCCAACCAGTTCGCCGGAAGTTCCAATTGGCCGCTGGGGGCGGCCGGGGCGATCTTGATGTTGATCGCGACGTTTATCGGCCTGTTCGCCATGCGGCGGATCGGCAAGCGCCTGGGCGGCGGTGAGGAGGTAGTGATATGAGAAAGCGTACGCTTGCACGCGGCCTCGCCGGTATCTGGTGGGTGACACTGTTCTTCCTCTACGTGCCACTGTTCGTGATCGTGCTGTTCTCCTTCAACTCGGCCAACAGCACGGCCATTTTTGAAAGCTTCTCGCTGGCCTGGTATCGCAGCCTGTTCGACAACGAGCAGATCATCAACGCCTTCGGCAACAGCCTGGTACTGGCGGTAAGCTCCTCGATCATCGCGCTGGTGATCGGTTGTCTGATCGGCTACGGCATGTATCGCCATCGCCACCGCAAGCTGGGTTGGTTGATAGCGCTGATCTACCTACCGATCGTGCTGCCGGATATCGTCTTCGGCATCTCCGAGATGGCCTTCTTCGTACAGATCCACGCTTGGACCGGCCTGCTGCAGCCAGGGCTCGGCACCATGATCATCGCGCATGTGACTTTTCAGATTCCCTTCGTGGCGCTGATCGTCTACTCGCGCTTCGTTGGCCTCGACCCAACGCTGTTCGAGGCCGCCAAGGACCTCTATGCATCACCGATCAAGCGCGTGGTGCATTTCATGATACCGACCATCAAGCCGGCGTTGATTTCCGCCTTCTTCCTGTCGTTTACGCTGTCGATCGACGATTTCGTGATCAGTTTCTTCACGGCGGGACCGGAAAGCGCCACATTGCCGATCTATATCTGGAGTGCCATCAAGAAGGGGGTGACGCCCGAGATCAACGCGATCGCCACCCTGATGATCGGCGCAGTGGCCATGGCCGCGATACTCAGTATGCTGTTCAACCGTCAGGGACGCCGCTAGACGCACCCTGGCACCACAACGTAGCACCGCAGGAGAGCGACACGATGAAAACAATGACCACAAGAATCGCCGCGACACTCGGGGGCCTATTGCTGGCCGGCGGCGTCCAGGCACAGGAAGACAACAAGCTTTACCTGTTCAACTGGACCCAATACATGGACCCCGCGATCATCACGGCCTTCGAGGAGAAATACGACGCCGAGGTGGTTCAGAACTACTACAACTCGTTACCCGAGATGTTCGCCAAGCTCAATGCCGGCGGGGTGTCGCAGTACGACATTATCGTACCGTCCAATTACTACGTACCACGGCTGATCGAGACCGGCATGGTACAGAAGCTCGACAAGTCCAAGATCCCCAACTTGGACAATGTCATGGAACAGTTCAAGAATCCCAGCTATGACCCACAGAGCGCCTACTCGGCGCCCTACCAGTGGGGGGTGACCGGCCTGGTGTACAACACCGAGACGTTCCCCGATGCACCCAAGAGCTGGTCGCTGATGTTCGATCCCAAGCTCAACCCGAGCCACCCCTTCGCGCTGATGGGCGATGGCCAGGTGAGCATGGGCGGCGCCTGCGCCTATCTAGGCCACGGCTATGACTGCACCGACACCCAGGCTTGGAAGGAGGCCGCCAAGCTGCTGATCGATACCAAGAATCGTAGCAACTTCAGCGGCTTCGTCGACGGCACGCCAAGCCTGCAACAACTGGCGCGAGGCGTGACACACGTCGCTTTGAGCTACAACGGCGACTACCTGTTCTACAGCCAGGATAACCCGGAGTCGTTCAAGAACATCGAGTTCATGATTCCCGACGAAGGTACCGAAATGTGGGTGGACACCATGCTGATCCCCTCCAAGGCACCCAATCCTGATCTGGCACACAAGTTCATCAACTTCATCCTCGACGCCAAGATCGGCGCTCAGCTATCCAACTACAACTACTACGCCAGCCCCAATGCGGCGGCTCAGCCCTACCTCGACGAAATATTGACCCAGCCCCCGATCCAGCCATCCGAGGAAGACATGAAACGGCTGCACTTCACCCCCAGTCTCGAGGGCGAGCAACTGCAGATCTTCCAACAGTTGTGGTCAGAGGTCCAGGCACGCTGAGACGACAGTCCCCGGCCACTCGGCCGGGGCCTCATTTGCAGAGCAAGGAAACCCCATGAGTAACCGTCAGGAACACCCCGAATTCAACGACTGGTTTCAAGCTCGCGGCATCACCGAGGTCGAGTGCCTGGTCACCGACCTCACCGGCATCCTCAAGGGCAAGATCATGCCCGCGGGCAAGTACCTGGGGGGTGGTCGCCCGCGACTACCGGACTCGATCTTCATCCAGACCGTCACCGGCGGCTATCCCGACGACGATGATATCCACTTCTGGAATCCTGCCGAACGGGACATGGAGCTGGTACCCGATCCTAATGCCATCTTCCTGGTGCCCTGGGCCGATGATGCCACCGCCCAGATCATCCACGATTGCCACTACCTGACCGGCGAGCCAGTGGAGCTTTCCCCCCGCCACGTGCTCAAGCGGGTACTATCCTTCTACGAGGCGCGTGGCTGGAAGCCGATCGTCGCGCCCGAGGTCGAGTTCTTCCTGGTCAAGACCAACACCGACTCCGACTATCCGCTGGAACCGCCGATCGGCCGCAACGGTCGCCAGGAAAGCAGCCGTCAGTCGTTCTCCATCGATGCGGTCAACGAGTTCGACCCGCTGTTCGAGGAAATGTACGACTACTGCGATGCCATGAATCTCGACCTGGACACCCTGATTCACGAAGAAGGCGCCGGGCAGATGGAGGTCAACTTCCAGCACGGCGACCCCCTGCGGCTGGCCGATCAGGTGGTGATGTTCAAGCGCGCCCTGCGCGAAACGGCACTCCGTCACGGTATGTATGCCACCTTCATGGCCAAACCGATGGCCAATGAGCCAGGCAGTTCGATGCATCTTCATCAGAGCCTGTTGGACGCCGAATCCGGTGACAATCTGTTTGCCGGCGAAAACGGCAAGTCCAGCCGGCTGTTCCAGCAGTTCATCGGCGGGTTGCAGCACTACCTGCCGTCGGCCATGCCGCTGCTGGCGCCCAACGTCAACTCCTACCGGCGACTGATGCGCACCGAGACCAGCGGCTCGGCGCCGACCAATGTCGAGTGGGGCACCGACAACCGCACCGTGGGCCTGCGGGTGCCGGTCTCAACGCCTGAAGCGACTCGGGTCGAGAACCGCCTGGCGGGGGCCGATGCCAACCCTTATCTGGTCATGGCAGCCTCGCTGGCCTGCGGCTATCTCGGCATGCTCGAACAGCTCGAGCCACGCCCGCCGATGATCGGATCGGCCTGGTCGGGCGGCCACAAACTACCTGACGATATCCGTCCGGCGCTGGATATGCTGAGCGATTGTCAGCCGCTGGCCGAGGTCCTCGGCGAACGTTTCACCAACAGCTACCTGGCGGTCAAGCGCGCCGAGCACCGCGAATACTTCCAGGTGATCAGTTCCTGGGAGCGCGAGCACCTGCTACTTAGGGTCTAAGCTTTCGTGACACCGACCGACCATCTCGCCAATCCAGCCAGCCTGGCCTGGCACCATCATCTGGCCCGCCTGTTCCAGGCCGTCGCCGGTAGCGGCTTTCCGCTCCTGTTGGAGCAGACGCTGCGCGAGCTGGTCGGTTTCGATACCATCCTGATCAATACCTATAAAGGACAACGACGACCGCTGCTGATCCACGACAATTATCCGCCGACACGCCGCGAGCAGGGCATCGAACGCTATTTGAACCAGGCCTTTCTGCTGGACCCCTTCTTCAAGGCCGTGTATGACGGGCTGGAGAGCGGCGCGCACCGGCTGCGCGAGCTGGCCCCGGATCGTTTCGAGAGCAGCGACTACTATCATCACTACTACCGTGCCCTGGGGCTCAGCGACGAAATCGGCTTGTTCGCCAGGGTCGATACTGACGTCGTCATGGTGGTGTCACTGGGGTTTCGCGACGATGCCCCGCGGATTACCCGCCGGGATCTGCTGGCGTTACGACACATCTCGCCAGTGCTGGAAGTCCTGCTCAGCGAATACTGGAAGTGGCAAGAACATCGCTTCCACCAATGCCTGGCCGAGCGGGAACCGGTGGAGGAAGCCTTCGACAGCTTCGGGCGGGAGCGCCTGACGGCACGCGAACGCGAAATCGTGCGTCTGCTGCTGGCCGGTCACTCCACCAAGTCGGCGGCCCGTGAGCTGGGCATCAGCGACGGCACCGTCAAAGTCCATCGCAAGCACCTCTATCAGCGCCTCGAGGTCTCCAGCCAGTCGCAACTCTTTCGGCTGTTCCTCGACCACGTGGCGCTGGTCTCGCGGCGCCAGACAGAACAACAGTAGGCCTCAACACGAACTCGACCATAGCGTCATGAGGGGCCCTTCCCTGGGCCTGCTTGCCTTCCTCGGTGGCATTGCAGCCATGCTCACGACGCGGGCGTCAGCGTCATCCACACCGTCTTGAGATCGGAGTATTCCTCCAGCGAGTGGTGGGACTTGTCGCGGCCGTTGCCGGACTGCTTGACGCCGCCGAAGGGCACCGTCTGGTCCATGTCCGCCCAGTTATTGACGAACACCTGGCCCGAGCGCAACCGTCGCGTGACGCGCATGATGCGATCGATGTCCTGGCTCCACAGGCCTGCTGCCAGACCATAGTCGCTGTCGTTGGCAAGCCGCACGGCCTCTTCCTCGGTGTCGAAGCCGAAGACCGCCAATACCGGACCGAAGATTTCCTCGCGGCCGATGGTCATGCTATCGGTCACGCCGTCGAATACCGTCGGACCGATGAACAGGCCTTGGCCGTTCGCCCTCTCGCCGTCCAACGCCTTGCCGCCGGTACGTAGCGTTGCGCCTTCTTCAACGCCCTGGCGGATATAGTCGAGCACCCGCTGGTACTGGGTCTGATCGACCATCGCCCCCATGAAGCTCGCCGGGTCCAGCGGATCGCCGGGCTGCATGCGTTCGGCGGCGCTCAGCACCTTGTCGACGAAGCGCTCGCGAATGCTGTTTTCGACCAGCAGCCGCGAGCCGGCGATGCACACCTCGCCCTGGTTGTGGAAGATCGCCGCGGCGCCGTGCTCGGCCACTCGGTCCAGGTCCTTGCAATCGGCGAAGACCAGATTCGGGCTCTTGCCGCCGCACTCCAGAAAGACCTTCTTGAGATTCGACTGGCCGGCGTACTGCATCAGTTGCTTGCCGACCCCGGTGGAGCCGGTAAAGGCCAGACAGTCGACGCCCATCGACAGTGCCAATGCCTTGCCCACCGTGTGGCCGAAACCGGGCAACACCTGAAAGACGCCGCGCGGCAAACCGGCTTCACGCGTCAGTTGGGCGAGACGCAACGCTGACAGCGGCGACTTCTCCGAGGGCTTTAAGATGACGCTGTTGCCGGCCGCCAGCGCCGGCCCGATCTTCCAAGCCGTCATCATCAACGGGAAGTTCCAGGGCACGATCGACGCCACCACACCGAGCGGCTCGCGCAGTACCAATCCCAGGCTATCCTCGCCAGTGGGCGCGATTTCGCCATAGAGCTTGTCGATGGACTCGGCATGGTGACGAATGCAGCCGATGGCACCAGCCATGTCCCCCATGGCACTCGACACCGGCTTGCCCATGTCCAGGCTGTCGAGCAGCGCCAACTCGTGCTTGTGCAACTCCATCAGCTCGGCCAGACGCAGCAGCACGGCCTTGCGTTCGCCCGGTGACAACCGCGACCACGCGCCGCCCTCGAAGGCACGTCGCGCCACCGTCACCGCTGCCTCGGCGTCGGCGGCATCGCAGCTGGCTACCTTGGCGAGCGTCTCGCCGGTGGCCGGATTGAGGCTCGTGAAAGTCTCGCCGCTGACAGCGTCAACGAAGGTATCATCGATATAGGCACGCGCCTCGAGGCTCTTTTCGACACTCAGATGCTCGGCCAGTGCCCGCCAATCGGCATGGGTTTCGGGAATTGAAGTCTTGGATTGAGTCATGTCGTTCTCCCCAGGTCAGTACACGCGACTGGCGCGTTCAAGAATGGCATCGCAAAGCACTTGAGTGCCTGCGGCACAGTGTTCCGGCGTGGCGTATTCAGCCTCGTTGTGACTGATACCGTCACGGCAGGGAATGAAGATCATGGCCGTCGGCGCCACCCGAGACACATAGACGGCGTCGTGACCGGCGCCACTCATCATGCGACGGTATTTCAGGCCATGCTCTAGAGCGCCACGTTCCACCGCAGCCACGCACTCCGGCGCGAACGCCACTACCGGCGAGGCCCATATCCGCTCTTGGGCCACAGTGACGCCGCAGGTCTCGCCCACGTCGGCGAGTAGCCCTTCGAAATACGTTTGCAACGCGTTCAGTTCGCTCTCTACCACATGGCGCAGATCGATAGTGAGCTTGACGTCGCCCGGCACCACATTGCGTGACGCCGACACGATATCTAGACAACCGCAGGTCACCTTGGTATCGCCGCTATCGTCCGCCAGGGCATGGGCCTGCAGTCGGTCGATCAGGCGCGCCGCTGCCGCCAGAGCATCGCGGCGATAGCGCATGGGGGTCGGCCCGGCATGGGCCGACTGGCCCGAGAGCGTCACGTCGAACCAGCGCATGCCCTGGACGCCGGTCACCACGCCGATGGGCTCGCCCTCTTCCTCGAGTACCGGGCCCTGTTCGATGTGCAGCTCGAAGAAACTGTCCAGTCGGGGCTCGCCAATCGGCGAATCTCCCGCGTACCCGCAGTCAGCCAACGCTTCACCGAACGTCACGCCATCGCGGTCCTCGCGGGCCAGCGTCGACTCGACGCTGAACGCACCGGCATAGGTGCCGGAAGCGACCATGGCCGGCGCGAAGCGGCTGCCTTCCTCGTTGGTCCAGACCACCAGTTCCAGCGGCCGCTCAGTCACGATGCACTGATCCGCGAGGGTACGGAACACTTCGAGTCCGGCCAGGACGCCGAGCACCCCATCGAAGCGGCCTCCCTTGGGCTGGGTATCCAGGTGGCTGCCCATGGCCACCGGATCGAGGTCATCGCGCTTGCCGGCACGGCGAATGAAGATATTGCCGACGCGATCGACTCGCCAAGTACAGCCGAGCGACTCGCACCAGTCGAGCAACAAGCGTCGTCCGGCGGCATCCTCTGGGGTCAAGGCCAGACGGCCACTACCGCCGTTCTCGGTAGGACCGATCTCGGCCATCGCCATCAGGCTGTCCCACAACCGTTGGCCGTCAATGGAAACCGCCATGAGGTACCCCCTTTGTGCTTGTTAGGTGTTTGAACCATTGAACACATTAGGCGGCCCACCGGTCGTTGCGATATACCCCTATCAGGATATATTCCCGCCCTCCCTTTCCTCGCTAGTCTCTTTCCGACCACAACGACTCATCGCGGCCACTTATCACGGCAATGACCGCTTTTAACTTGCGAGACGACACCATGAGCACCGAAACCCGTCCCCACGATGCCCAAGCGCTCTGGCAAAAGGACAAGGATCACTTCATTCATCCTTTCACCGACTTCAGCGTCTTTCACGAGGAAGGCTGTGACCTGATCACCGACAGCGAGGGCATCCACGTCCAGGATGCCAAGGGCAACCGCTTCATCGACGGCATCGCCGGGCTGTGGTGCGTCAATGTCGGCCATGGCCGGGCCGAGATTGGCGAGGCCATGGCCGAGCAGGCCACGCGCATGGCCTACTTCTCGACCTTCAACAACCTCTCCAACGTGCCGGCCACGCTGCTCGCCGACAAACTCGCCGAGCTGGCGCCCGCGCATCTCAATCACGTCTTCTACAGCTGCGGAGGCTCAGCGGCCAACGATGCCACCATCCGCCTGGTGCATTACTACTTCAATCGCCTCGGCAAACCGAACAAGAAGCGCATCATTTCACGCAACAATGCCTATCACGGCACGACCTACCTAGCCTCTACCCTGACGGGAATCGCGAGCAATAATTGGGACTTCGATACTCTCGATCATCTGGTCACCCATCTGAGCGAGGCCAATTGTTACCGCCGCCCCAAAGGCATGAGCGAAAGTGAATACTGCGACCACCTAGTCCGGGAGTTCGAGGACACCGTCGCCGAGATCGGCGCCGACAATATCGCCGCCTTCATCGCCGAGCCGATCATGGGCGCCGGCGGCGTGCTGGTAGCCCCCGTGGGTTACCACAAGGGCATGCAGGTGGTGTGTCGGGCCAACGACATCCTCTACATCGCCGACGAGGTCGTGACCGGTTTCGGCCGTCTGGGGCACTTCTTCGCCTCCGAGTCGGTGTTCGAGACCCAGCCCGATATCATCAATTGTGCCAAGGGACTGTCTTCCGGCTATGCGCCGCTGGGCGCGACGCTGATCTCCGACGAGCTCTACGACGTGCTGTCCACCCCGCAGGGGCCGGGCGGTGTGCTGAGCACCGGCTTCACCTACTCCGGGCATCCGGTGAGTTGCGCAGCGGCGCTCAAGAATATCGAGATCATCGAGCGCGAGGGGATCTGCGAAAACGTCCGCGCAGTAGGCCCCTATCTCGAAGAGCGCCTGCATTCGTTGTCGCATCACGCCACAGTGGGCGACGTGCGCGGTAGCCATTTCATGATGTGTCTCGAGAACGTCGCCGACAAGCAGACCAAGGCGCTCTTTCCGGTGGAGGCACGGGTTGGCGACAGGGTCGCCTTCGAGGCCCAGAAGCGCGGCCTGATCATTCGTCCGGTGGGCCATCTCAACATCGTGTCGCCCCCGCTGATCTGGACCCGCGAGGTGGTCGACGAGGTAGTGGCCATCCTCGACGCGGCGCTGACCGCCGCGACGGCGTCACTCAAGGCCGACGGTTACCTGTAAAAGAGCATTCTCGACCTGTCCGTTGGGGCATCCGAGGTAGGCCGCCCGTAGAAGGTCATTCGCCATGGACGGCGAATGTAGCACCCATGGAAGGGGTTACAGCGCCTTCCAACGAGACGGTCTACCGCGCCCCCGAGACCACAATCACAAAAGAGTATTACATGGACACTTACGGACTCTGGAGCCTGTTTCCCACCCTCATCGTGCTGATCATGGCCATCGTCACCCGCCGCACCATCGAATCACTGATGACCGGCGCCCTGGTCGGCATGTTGATGATCGATCCGACAAGCGTGGTGACCCAGGCCTCCGACACGTTACTCACGGTGCTCGGCAACGACACCGTGACCTGGATCATCCTGGTCTGTGGGCTGTTCGGCAGCCTGATCGCGCTACTGGTGCGTACCGGCGGCGTGCTGGCCTTCGGCGACGTCATGACCCGTCGCATCCACGGCCGGCGTCAGGGGCTGCTGACCACCTGGGTCCTCGGTCTGGCCATCTTCGTCGACGACTACCTCAATGCCCTGGCGATCAGCGCCTCGATGAAGAAGATCACCGACCGCTTCAAGGTCTCGCGGGAGATGCTCGCCTACATCGTCGACTCGACCGCCGCGCCGATCTGCATCCTGGTGCCTTTCTCCACCTGGGCGGTGTTCTTCGCCGGGCTGCTCGAAGAAAACGATGTGACCGGCAGCGGTATGGGGCTCTACATCGAATCGATTCCCTACATGTTCTACGCCTGGATCGCCGCCGCGGTGGTGCCCTTGGTCGCGATGGGGTGGATCCCCGCCATCGGCCCCATGAAGAAGGCCGAACTGCGCGCCAGCGGCGGTCAAGTGATGCCCGACGGGGCCGAGGAAAACGCCTTGGAGGTCGAGGACAAAGGCCAGCGTCGCCCGCACCTGCTCAACTTCTTGCTGCCCATCGCCAGCCTGATCTTTTTCACCTGGTATTTCGATATCGACATCCTGCGCGGGGTGATCGTGGCCCTGGCCGTGACACTGGTACTGATCTTCAGTCAGCGCCTGATGAGCTTTCACACCACCTTCGATACCGCGCTCGAAGGCTTCAAGTCGATGCTGATGCCGCTGGGGACGCTGGTCGCCGGCTTCACGCTCAAGGAAGTCAACGACGGTCTGGGACTCACCGAGTATGTGATCCAGACCCTGCAACCCTTGATGACCGCACAACTGCTGCCGGCGGTGAGCTTCGTCACGATGGCGTTCCTGGCCTTCGCCACTGGCTCGTTCTGGGGACTCTTCGCCGTGGCGATGCCCATCGTTCTGCCGCTGGCGAGTAGCGTCCACGCCGAGATGCCACTGGTGATCGGCGCGCTGATCTCGGCCAGCGCCTTCGGCAGTCACGCCTGCTTCTACGGCGACTCCACCGTACTCTCGGCCCAGGGCAGCGGCTGCACGCCGATGGCCCATGCCCTGACACAGCTTCCCTATGCACTTATTGCCGCCTTCCTGGCAACGCTGGTATTCCTGGCAGCAGGCTATCTTTGAGGTTCGTCATGAACGACACACACATCGCGACTGAGCGTCGCAACGCCACTCCCGCCGAGCGGGGCTTTTCCATGCCCGCCGAGTTCGCCGCGCACGACGCCTGCTGGATGCTCTGGCCGCAGCGCCCCGACAACTGGCGCTACGGCGCCAAACCGGCGCAGGCGGCATTCGTCGCCGTCGCCCGGGCGATCGCCGAGAGCGAGACACTCTTCGTCGGCGTCAACGACGATCAGTACGAAAACGCCCGCAACCAGTTACCGATGCATATTCGGGTGATCGAGCTTTCCAATAACGACGCCTGGATGCGCGATATTGGGCCGACCTTCCTGACGCATCCGGATGGTCGCCTGGCAATGGTCGACTGGGAGTTCAATGCCTGGGGCGGGCTCAACGGAGGGCTCTACTTCCCCTGGGACAAGGATCGCCGCATCCGCCAGAAGATCGCCGAGATACTCGGCATCGAACGCTTCATCACGCCGCTGGTGCTCGAGGGTGGCGCGATCCACGTCGACGGCGAGGGCACCCTGATTACCACCGAGGAGTGCCTGCTCAACCCCAACCGCAATCCCGATCTCGATAAAGCCGAGATCGAACGGCTGTTGTGTGTCTATCTGGGTGTCGAAAAGGTCATCTGGCTACCGCGCGGCTGTTTCCAGGACGAAACCGACGGCCACGTCGACAACCTGTGCTGCTTCGTCGCCCCCGGCGAGGTGGCGCTGACCTGGACCGACGACGAGAGTGATCCACAGCAAGCCATCTCCCGCGAGGCCCTGGCGATTCTCGAGGCTGCTACCGACGCCAGGGGACGGCGGCTTACCGTGCACAAGCTGCCGATGCCCGGTCCGCTGACCATCGCCGAGACCGAAGCCAGCGGCGTCGACCGGCTGAGCAGTTCGCGCCCGCGCCAACCCGGCGACCGCATGGCCGGCTCCTACGTCAATTTCTATATCGGCAACGCGGTGGTGGTGATGCCCAAACTCGATCCGGCCTACGACGATGAGGCACGAATGATCCTCGAGAGATTGTTCCCAAACCGCCGGGTGGTCGCCGTCGATGCCCGCGAGATCCTCCTGGGCGGCGGCAACATCCACTGCATCACCCAACAGCAGCCCCGGGCCTGACGCTGTCAGGCGCTATCGTGGGACAAGCCTATGCAGCAGGATGGCCATGTTAGCCATGCTCGACGACGTCTACTCTGTTGAAGAGCAACCCTGCTGCAAAAAAGCGGCCATCCAGTGAGCGACCTGCAGTGAATCCGTACGCGCAGATGCCTCATGGAGCTTGGTCAGCGCCTGGTCGGTTGCCGCCGCCGGAATCGGGGCGTCCCGACGTGACTGAAGCAACCGGGTTTCGAACGCCACGTTGAACTCCGGATGCGCCTGCAGAGTCAGGATGCGATTGTCGTACTGGAGCGCTGCAAACGGACAGAAAGACGACGAAGCCACGACCTCGGCCTGCTTTGGCTTGCTCAACACCTGATCCTGATGCACTGCATTCAGCGTGAATTGGCCCCCCAGTGCGCTCAGTTCCGGCACGCTTTTGTCCAGTTGATAGGTATGCAGCCCTACGCCCCAACCTTGCGGATACTGGTTGACATCGGCCCCAAAGGCTTCCGCCACGATCTGGTGGCCAAAGCAGATCCCCACGATGGGACGGCCGGTGTCGTAGATTTCAAGAATCAGTGCTTTCAAGCGTGCCATCCAGGGCGTCTTGTCGCAGACGCTGGATTTTGAGCCGGTGATGATCCAGGCATCACAAGCATCGACTGATTCGGGAAAAATATCGTCGCGGACATCGAAGGTAATGAAGGTAAAGTCATAGCCCGCTTGCCCGAACAAGTTAACGAACATGTCGGCGTAGGAGCCATGCGTTTCGATCAGATTCTCCGGCGTGGTGCCGGTGGCCAATATGCCGATTTTCAGCGTCATGACGAATTCCTCACTCACGGTCGCGCCGTGCCTGTCTTTAGCGCCTGGCCAGGATCAGAGCAATCCCAGATAGGCCTCGTATTCGATATCGGAGATGCGCTCGCTCAGGCGACTGCACTCCTGGCGTTTGGCTTGCGCGTATACACGCACGAACTCGTCGCCCAGGTATTCCCGCAGTCTCTCACTCTGGTCGAAGCGAGTGATGGCGTCCTGCCATTCACAAGGCAACGGATATTGGGGATCTTCTTCGGTGTAGGCATCACCTTCCACCGGGGCATCTGGCTCGAGTTCGTTTTCCATGCCATGCAGCGCACCGGCGAGAATGACCGCCAGCACCAGATACGGATTGGCATCGGCACCGGCTACCCGATGCTCGATCCGCCGCGCTAGATTGGGGCTTTCCGGCACGCGCAGCGCTACCGTCCGGTTCTCGTAACCCCAGCTAGCATGGGTCGGTGCATAGGCGCCCGGCATGAAGCGACGATAGGAATTCAGGTGCGGCGCAAACACCAGCATGCTCTCCGGCATCAACTGCATCAGCCCCGCAATGGCATGACGCAGCAGGTCACTACCCTGCTCAGTGCCGTCATCGAAGACATTGTGACCGTCGCGGTCGAGCAAACTGAAATGCGCGTGAAAGCCGTTGCCGCTTTCCTCGACATAGGGTTTGGCCATGAAGGTAGCCGCATAGCCATGGCGACGGGAGACGCCGCGTACGAGGCGCTTGAACAGGATCGCCTGGTCGCCCGCATTCAGCGGATCGGCCACATGATTGAGGTTAACCTCGAATTGCCCCGGCCCCATCTCGGCAATGATGGTGTCCGCGCCGACGCCCTGCGCCTGGCAGGCTTCGCGCACATCGGCAAAAAACGCCTCGAAGCCATCCATTTCCTCAACGGAATAACCTTCCGTATTAGCCAGGCGACGCCCTTTCCCATCCGCCAGTGCCGGCGGAATCGGCCGCTGGATCCGTTCCGACTCGGCATCCATCAGGTAGAACTCAAGCTCGGTGGCCATCACCGGTGTCAGCCCTTTTTCGGCGAAGCGATCTACCATGCGCTTGAGCACCTGGCGAGGATCGGCCTTGAAAGGCGTGCCATCAGGATTGAACATCATCGCCAGCATCTGGTCACGCGGTACTTCCGACCATGGCACCGGAACTGGCTCTTCACTGACAGGCATGCAGATGCCATCGCTGTCACCGGTCTCGAACACCAGGCCATTGGCCAAAACATCGGCCCCCCAAAAATCAAAGCCCACCACCGAGCGCGGCAGTTTGAGCCCTTCCTGTCGGACCTTTTTCAAACCGCTGGCGGGCATACGCTTGCCGCGTAAATTACCGTTCAAATCCGTGATGAAGAGATCCAGCTCGCGGTTCTTGTCCTGCTTTTTATTCGTCGCCATAAGCGTGACTCTTGAGTGCTTTTCGAAAATCAGAGCATCAAAATATCCCATCCAGATAGTGGTGTATCTATCACCCCAGGGGTATCCGGCCAGTGGCAGACGTCGTGTATCTCTGCCTCCGACATGCCCCGAAGGCAAACCGGGCTGGTACCGGTCCCCCATCTGGCTTAGCCTTGGTAAAATTCCTGATAGCCCCCTTTCGGCCGCCTAAAAGAAGCAAGGACAAGCGATGAGAGATCGCGTTAATCAGATACAGACTAATGAAAGTTGGCAGAAAAACCTGGCCGTACTCATCGAGCATCAGCGACTGCGCAGTTTCCCGATGATGCTGGAGGCCTTCCTGTCGACCCTGTGCTTCTTCGACACGATTCTGCTACTGACCTACAAGAAATCGCTGCGACCGATTCTCGTCCATCCTTCCGACCCGGCGGAGCAGAGCGACACCCTGCGCCAGTACATCAATCATGCCTATGTGCTCGACCCGCTGTTCCACGCCATCAAGGACACCGCATCTCCCGGCATCGTGCGACTTGCCGACATCATGCCGGATTCGTTCAAAAGCACCGAGTACTATCAAACCTGCTACCAGAACTTCGGGCTGGTGGATGAGATCAACCTCTTGATCCGTCTCGATGACGAAGTGACCTGCGCCATCACGCTCGGGCGCAAAGCCGCGCTGGAGAGCATTTCGCGGACCGAACTGAATGCCTTACAAGAGTTTCACCCGGTCATCAGCGCGCTCATGCGCCAGTTCTGGCAGACCCAGTCCGACGAGTTCCTGCAATACGGCCGCTCCGACGGCCCCATGAAGCGTGCACTGCGGACCTTCGCCAGCGGCGTTCTGACTCAGCGTGAGCGAGAAATCACCGATCTGATCCTGCGGGGCTTTTCCTCCCAGGCGATTGCCGACCACCTGAAAATCAGCGTCGGCACGGTAAAGGTGCATCGCAAGAACATCCATACGCGACTGAACACCTCCACTCAGGCGGAAATCTTCACACAGTTCATCAACCACCTGAATCACCTGGAAGAACATCACTAGACGGTCTGATCAAGCGCACAAGCTGAATCTTACGTTGAGCCGAACGCCTCCTCCGGGACCGAGAGGCCTCAGATACGCGTGCGTCGTTGGCGATATAGCCACGCGACATCACTCGCGAACGAGTACATCAGCAATACCAGCGCCAAGCTCACACAGAGCATGGCCCAGAAAGGCGCCACGAACGGCAGCAGCGCCACCAGCAGGCTGGCGACTTGCCATACGCACACCAACTGGCGGCGAAAGCTTGGGGGGAGCGGCCGTTGCAACCAGTGCCACACCAGCCCTGCCGCGACAAAGCCATAGCGCAGCGCCCCGCATAACAGCACCCAACCGCCCAGCTTGTCGAGCACCACGAGCGCGCAGCACAGCACAGCGATGAAGAAAGCATCCAGCTCCATGTCGAAACGAGCGCCGAAGGCAGTGGCAGAGTGCGTACGCCGGGCCACCCAACCATCGAGGCCATCCAAGCACAAGGCCAACAATGCCAGCCCGACCATTTCCAGCGCATGACGTTGCATGAAGGCGGGAAACGCCATGCTGCCGGCAAGCAGGGCGATCAATACCCCTCGCAGCAAGGTCACACGATTGGCCCAACCCAGCCAGCGCAATGCTACTGGCCAGCCCCATACGATCATGACCGCCATCGCCAGATACACACCTCCCACCATCCAGCCAAGCCCAGGGGGTGCCGCCAAATGCCACTGTAGGGTTTCCACCAGCAACCCGACCAGGCATAAGCCCAACAACAGCTCCAGAACCGCCGGCAACCCATGTACCCACGATGCTCTGCGACCGCTGGCGTGGTGTGATGTGTCACGCATGACCTTTTCTCCCAAGCGTCTGCGTTCAACTATGACAGAGGACCCAATCAACAGCGCGACTTTCACTACGCTGATAGCACTCGATACCTAAAATAAAATGGTACATAAATGCCTCTGTGTACAATACCTGTACATGAATGATGTCATGAACGATACTTGCAGCCACAGAAGGAGGTTTTCCATGCACGCAGCGAATGCTCAGGCTTTCTGGATACAGGCACCGGGCCACGGCGAGGTCAGGCAGCACGCCTTGCCCAACCACCAGGCACACGAGTTGTTGATCAGAACACGCTACAGTGCCATCAGCCGCGGCACCGAAAGTCTGGTGTTTCAAGGCAAGATCCCGGAGAGCGAATACACCCGCATGCGTGCGCCTTTTCAGGAAGGGGATTTCCCGGGGCCGGTCAAATATGGCTATGCCAACGTCGGCGTGGTCGAGGAAGGGCCAGAGAACTGGCGTGGCCGCGAGATTTTCTGTCTCTATCCTCACCAGACGCGCTACGTGATTCCCATCGAGGCCGTCGTCCCCCTACCCGAGGATCTTCCCGCCGCACGCGCAGTCCTCGCAGCCAACATGGAAACCGCCGTCAACGCCCTATGGGATGCCGCTCCACGCGTCGGCGATCGCATCAGCGTCATCGGCGCCGGCGTGGTCGGCAGCCTGGTCGCCTGGTTGTGTCAACACACGGCCGGCGTACGCGTGCAACTGCTCGACATCGATACCGGAAAGGCCGAACTGGCCGCCGCATTGGGTTTGCCTTTTCGCCACCCGCACGATGCCGAAGATGCGCAGGACATCGTGATCAACGCCAGCGGCAGCCCTCAGGGCTTGCGCAGCGCCCTGGCACTGGCAGGGTACGAAGCGGAGATCATCGAGCTGAGCTGGTTCGGACGCGACGAGGTCACACTGCCCCTCGGCGAGGCTTTTCATTCGCGGCGGTTGACGCTGCGTGCCAGCCAGGTCGGCGGTGTCTCCCCGTCACGCCGCGCGCGTCGCAGTCATGCCCAACGCCTACAACTGGCCCTGACGCTACTGCGCGACGCCCGCCTCGATGCCTTGATCGACGCTGAAAGCGACTTCCTTGACCTACCCAACGCCCTGGCACGGCTGAGCGACGCGGATCGCCCGGCACTGTGTCATCGCATACGCTATTCGTGACGCCACCACCATGCGGTGGCACCCATCTAACACGCATACCCAGTAACACGCATAACCGCAATACAAAAGGAGCCACACGGATGTTCAGCCTGACGGTTCGAGACCACTTCATGATCGCGCACAGCTTCAACGGCGAGATCTTCGGCCCTGCACAGCGCTTGCATGGCGCCACCTACGTGGTCGATGTCGCCTTCAAGCGCCCCGAACTCGACCGCGACGACCTCATCGTCGATATCGGCCTGGCCAGCCAGACGCTTTCCCGCGTTCTGAAGGAACTCAACTTCAACAACCTCGACGACGTGCCCGAATTCCAGGGGCGCAACACCACTACCGAGTTCATGGCCAAGGTGATTTTCGAGCGGCTCGCCCATGCCATCCGCCAAGGCGAACTCGGCGAGACCGGGCATGGACTGACGGCCCTCGGCGTGACACTGCATGAATCGCATATCGCCTGGGCGAGTTACGAGGGCGCGATATGAGCCATCCCGTGACCCTGATCGTCGCCGGCGATCCCGCACAGTTGACCGGCGGCTACGTCTATGACGCACGCGTCGTCACGGCCCTGCGCGAACACGGTTGGCCGGTCGAGGTCATCGGCCTTGAGGGGCGTTTTCCCGAACCCGACGCCACGGCGAAAAAGGCACTTGAAAACGCCTTGGCGGCGCGGCCCGAGGGCGCCCATGTGATCATCGATGGACTCGCGATGGGTGGCTTGCCCGACGTCCTCGAGGCCCATACTCAGCGCCTGGCGCTCACCGCCCTGGTTCACCATCCGCTCGCCGATGAAACCGGTCTCGGCGACGCCGAACGCGAACGCTTCTTGATCAGCGAAACACGCGCACTGTCTGCGGTGCACAATGTCATCGTTACCAGCCCTTTCACCGCGCGGCGCCTGGCGGATTTCCAGGTGGATCCTGAGCGCTTGCACGTGGTCGAACCCGGCGTGATGCGCGCCGCCCCGGCACGTGGTAACGCTGAAGTGCCGCACCTTTTGTGCGTAGCCACGGTCACTCCGCGCAAGGGGCATGATGCGCTCGTCGAAGCGCTGGCCTCGCTGACCGACCTGCCCTGGACATGCGACTGTATCGGTGGTCTGGATCGTGCGCCGGCGCATGTCGAGCACGTTCGGGCACGTATCGCCGCCCACGGCCTGGAAGAACGCATCCACCTGCTCGGTGAGCGACCCGCCGATGCCCTGGGCGAGGCCTACCACGCCAGCGACATATTCGTGTTGCCCTCGCACTACGAGGGCTACGGCATGGTCGTCAGCGAAGCCCTGGCGCATGCCCTCCCCGTGGTCACCACTACCGGGGGCGCGCTCGCCCATACTCTGCCCGACGATGCCGGCCTCAAGGTGCCTCCCGGCGATGTCGAGGCGCTCGCCGCTGCGCTGCGCGAGATGCTCGGCGACCCGCGCAAGCGTCAAGCATGGCGCGCAGGCGCCGAACGTGCTCGGACCTCGCTACGCGACTGGTCGCAAGTCGGTGCGGCCTTCGCCGCCGCCTTGCAACGAGGTAGTGCATGAACACCGCCGGTACGTTCAGCGAGCCCTGGCTGGCGAGGCGCGAGCAAGCCGACCACGACGCCCGCGCCATGGCGCCCTTGCAGGCCGCCGTCGATTGGCTTGCCGCGCATGAGCGCCATGTTACCTGGCAACTACTCGATCTTGGCTGTGGCAGCGGTGCCAATGTGCGCTATCTCGCGCCTCGCTTGCCCGGCCCCCAGCACTGGCACCTGGTCGATCATGACGATTCTCTACTTACTCATGCCGTGGAACGTTGTCAGGCCTTGCGCGATCACGCGGGAGCGCCCATCCACGTGACCACGCATCAGCGCGACCTGCATGCGCTCGATGCGTCGTGGTTCGACGGTATCGATCTCGTCACTGCCTCGGCACTGTGCGATCTGGTGAGCGCCACCTGGATAGAGACCCTGGCCGACGCCTGCGCGGCTCATCGCGCCGCGGCACTGATCACGCTCAGCGTGGACGGCGAGATTCGTTTCCAGGCCGATGACGTGGCGGACAATGATGCCGAAGATGCCTGGCTCCTCGAGGTACTCGCCGCGCATCAACGCCGCGACAAAGGCCTCGGCCCCGCGCTGGGCACCGCGGCCCCCCAGGCATTAGTCGAAGCCTTCACCGCCAGAGGCTTTCATATCATCGACGCTGCAAGCCCCTGGCGCCTGACACCGGCGCAGCGTCCCCTGGCGCTGAGCCTGATCGACGGCTGGGCTGCCGCTGCCCGCGAACAAGCGCCGCATGAGCGCCGGCGTATCGAGCGCTGGCGGCAACATCGCCGGGAGGCCCTCGATCAGGGCCATCTCGACCTGTACGTCGGGCACCGCGATCTGTTCGCCGCCCCGGAGCCCGCCCATGCGTCCCGCTAACGCCACCCTCGCACGCCTGGGCGTCAGCCTGGCGCTGATCGGGGTGCTCGCCTGGCAACTCGACACGCGAGCGCTGCGTGACGCCTTCGTCGCCCCCGCGCCGAGCTGGCTGTTGCTGGCATTGGCCCTCAGCGTGCCCCAGGTAGTGCTCTCCGCCTGGGCTGGCGTCTGACCGCCCGCCGCATGGGGCTGACGCTGCCGCTACGCCGCGCCGTGGCGGAATACTACATGGCTACCTTTCTCAACCAGGTACTGCCGGGCGGCGTCATCGGCGATGCCTCGCGGGCCTGGCGCCATGCCCGATCGAGCAGCGACCGTCCACGGGCCTGGCGCGCGGTGATCATCGAACGCCTTTCCGGCCAACTGATGCTGGCCGTGATCGCCATCGCGGGGTTCCTGGCCTCATCAGACTTGCGCGAGAGCGTGCTCGGTGGCCTCTCCCGGCTGGGAGACATTCCCGGCGGACTGACGATGGGGATCGTCGTATTGGGTGTAGTGGGGATCTGGGGCTATCGTCGCCCGCCGGCCTGGCTGGGCGACACGCTGGGCGATCTCGGGGCTGCCCTGGTCGCCTCGCGCATGTGGCTCTGGCAATGCGTCAGCTCCCTGGGCGTGGTGGCGAGCTATGTCGCCATCTACGCCATCGCCGCCCGTGCCGTGGGGGCCGATATCGACCTCGCCACCCTGTTGCCGTTGATCCCGCCGGTGCTGATGGTCATGGCGATCCCCCTCTCGGTCGCCGGCTGGGGGTTGCGCGAGAGTGCCGCCGCATTGGTGTGGATGGGCGCGGGGCTGGACCCTGCTCAGGGTGTGGCCATTTCACTGGTCTACGGGGTCATCGTGCTGGTCTCGAGCCTGCCGGGCGCCTGGCTGCTCTGCCGCCGCCGTCCCCCGCGCCGGGGTCGCGACACCCCGACAGGCGCTCTGCTAACGAGCAAGCGTGGAGGCGACTGCCATGCGCGATGATTTATTACCCCACGTGACCGGGGCGCAGCGTCAGATCGAACAGCGTGTCGTCGCCCATAGCGAACGTGCGACACGGCGGACGCAGAGCGGCGTCGAGGGTCTCGATCTCGGCCAGGCTCACCGCCGGGCGCCCCGAACCGATCAACAACGGCGCCACGACCACATGCAGGCGATCGAGCTGACCATCCGCCAGGAACCGCGACACGGTCTGTCCGCCACCCTCGATGAGTACCCGGTGAAGACCGCGTGCCGCCAGGGTATCGAGCAACGCCGAGGGCGTCAGGTCGGCTGCACTCTCGGGCACCAGCGACTCGACATGCGTGCCCAGGGTATCGCGCGGCAACGGGTGCCGGGTGATATGCAACGTGGGAGCGTCACTACGCTGGAGTACACCGCTGGTCGCGGGAACGCGCCCGTTGGGGTCGAGAATCACGCGTACCGGGTTGTTCCCCGTCACATGCCGCACGGTGAGTTGCGGATCGTCGGCACAGGCCGTACCCGCCCCGATCACCACGGCATCGACCAGCGCACGCAGGCGATGAAGATGCACGCGGCTGGCCTCGCCGGTGACGTAGTGCGAGGCGCCAGTGATCGTAGCGATACGTCCATCGAGGCTCTGGCCGAGTTGCGCGATGACGAAATGCCCGGGCGTGGCGCTGCTCGGCAGCAGGCTATCGAGCAGTGCCGTCGCCTCCGCCGTGACCGGGCCCTCGGCCTGCCAGGCGCCGCCGCGCCAGATTCGCAGCCGACCGTTCGCCAGCGTCAACGCCGCATGGGCGTCCCAATCCTCGCGCCGAGCCTCGCAAATCCCTTGCCAGGCCAGCGCCACATCGAGTGTCGCAGGGCTCATACGGTCTCCCGTGCCGTGTGCCAACGAAAGTGTCATGACACGTCATCGAAGCATTACGACGCGTAAAAACCAAGGAGAGGCTCATGAGACAGGTAGAACGTGCGATCTTCGACTTGCGCCGCGGCCTGCCGGTCGTGCTGCGCACCCTGCAAGACGACGTCTTGATCCAGCCACTGGAAGGCATCGACGACACCGCCCTGGCTGCGCTCGCCGATATGGCCGGCCATGCGCCCCGCCTGGTGATCACCGCACATCGCCTCGCCCGACTGGGGACGCTTGCCCCCGATGACGTCGACGCAGTAAGCCTGCCACTCGGCACGCATCACCGCGCCAGCGATATCGTCGCCTGGGCGATGGCCGCCATCGCCGAACCTCCGGATGTCCATCCGCCCGCACCCGCCTCGGCGGCGGAAACGGCTGCGTTGGGCTTGATGCGGCGCGGCCTGCTGGTCCCCGCCGCGCTCAGCGCCCGGGTCGATATGACGCAGCGCGAGACCCTGGCCGCGCTCATCGACGACGGCACCCTGCTCGGTGTAGCACTCGACGACGTGCAACGCTACGGCGAAGGCGACACGACCTCGCTCAAGCGTATCAGCGAAGCCAACGTGCCTCTCGCCGATGCCGAACACACCCGTTTCGTGCTGTTCCGTGAAAGCGACGGCCTGCGCGAGCATCTAGCGGTGCTGGTCGGCGACCCCGCCGACTGGGCAGACGCCGTGCCGGTACGTCTGCATTCGGCGTGCCTGACGGGCGATCTGTTCGGCAGCCTGCGCTGCGATTGCGGCGAACAACTACGCACCAGCGTGGCGGCCATTAGCGAACGTGGCGGCGGCATCTTGTTGTATCTCGCCCAGGAAGGACGCGGCATCGGCCTGGCCAACAAGCTACGCGCCTATGGCCTGCAGGATGCCGGGCTGGATACCGTCGATGCCGATCAGGTGCTGGGTTTCGGCGAGGACGAGCGGCAGTACCGGGCAGCGCTGCAGATGCTCGCCGAGCTTGCCGTCACACGTATCGCGCTGTTGACCAACAACCCCGAAAAGATAGCGGCCATGAGCCTCGGTGGCATCGATGTGGTGGGACGCGAGGCCTGCTACGGCAAGCTCAACGAGCACAATCGACGCTACCTGAGCGCCAAGGCCGAACGCGCCGGACACTGGCTAGAGGACGTACTCGAAAGCCGCGATGTCAGCGACAGACACACCCCGCGCCGCGACACCTCCGGCTCGCTCGAATGACGTGAGGCGCGCCTCTCACTGCGGGGAACGTTCGCGCAGTTGGGTCAGATCGAAGCAGTGGACTTCCTCGATCACGCTCGCCAGGCGCGCGGCGAAATGAGCGACCAACCGTTCCCCCAAGGCCGGCGTGGCCAGGGTCGCGTTGCCCACCACGCCGCTGGGATGCAGATCCTGCGCCATCCAGGCGAAACCGGCATCGCCCTCGGGCAACAGCGTGCGCCCCGCGCCTTCCTGGTGAGCCCCTAGCGAGACTGCCTCGCCGAGCTCGGCCTGACGCACCTTGTGCGGCGCCAGATGCATCATCATCGCGGTTTCCAGCGCTCCGCCATGCAGCCCGTGGCGCAACTCCTCGGCGGGCAGCGCGTCTTCGGGCGGCGTGAAGCGAAAGTAATTCGCCTTGACCACCAGCAAGCCATGGCGCTCGCGCAACTTGAGTGCCGCCAGATCGACCACCGCCTTGTTGCCGCCATGGCTATTGAACAGCACCAGGCGACGGATCCCCGCACGCGCCACGCTGGCGCCGATATCCACCAGATGCGCGATGGCCGTCTCCGGCGTCAGACTCAAGGTGCCGGCGAAGTCACCATGCTCGAGGCTCGACCCCACCGCCAGGGTGGGCAGTATCAGCAAATCTCGCGACGCCGCGACACGTTCGCGCATCGCCGCGATCAGGCCCTCGGCGATGTCCACGTCGGTGGAAAGCGGCAGGTGCGCGCCATGCTGTTCGATGGCCCCCAGCGGCAACAACGCCACGCTCTCCGGGCCAACGCGCCGGGCCAGCTCGGGGCTGCTCAGCGACGCCCAGTCGACGCCACCGATCGCGGCATGTTCAGGCGATGAAGCGCTCATGATGTCTCCTCCTGTTCCAGCGCTGCCACCCAGTCGGCGAAGCCACTGTCACGTACCACGCGTCGGTGCAAGGCGCTGTCCAGGACCCGCGCGTCGCCGCCGGCCAGCGTCAATTGGCGCTTGGCGCGGGTAATGCCGGTATACACCAACTCGCGGGTCAGAATCGGGTTGGCGTGCTCGGGCAACACGAACAACACATGGGCGAACTCGGAGCCCTGCGATTTGTGTACCGTCATCGCGAACACCGTCTCGCAGGCCTCGAGACGCGAAGGCAACACCGCCCGCGCGTCATCCGCGGTCGCGAAGAACACCCGCAGACGCTGCTGCGCCGCGGGGTCGGGCAAGACGATACCGATGTCACCGTTATAGAGCCCCAGTTGCGGGTCATTGCGCGTCACCATCACCGGGCGCCCGGCGTACCAGCCCTGATGGTCGTCGATGAATCCCTCACGCCACAGGCGTGCGGCGATACGTGCATTGAGTCCTTCAACGCCCCAGGGGCCACGCTTGAGCGCACACAACACCTGGAAATCTCCCAGCCGCTCCAGCGCCTCCGCCGCCGTGGCGCCTGCCGCGATGCGCCGGTAGAGATCGCGATAGCCGGCCAACGCCGCGCGCTCGACGGCCACCTGACCGTGCGCCGTCGCCAGCCAGTTGATATCCGTATAACCCGCGTCCCACGCGCGGCGAAACGCCACGACGTCGCCGGCATTGGTCGCCGCCGCCAGGGCGCCGATGCCGCTATGCGCATCGAAGCGGTAGCTCTTGCGCAGCATGATCACGTGATCGGCCAGCGGCGAGCACGCGGCATCGGGTGTCATCGAGATCCCCGCCAGCCGCTCGAGAACGTCACAGGCATGAGGCGAATAGCCCTGATCCAGGGCATTGGCGCAGAGATCGCCAAGCACCGAGCCGGCTTCCACCGAGGCGAGCTGATCCTTGTCGCCGAGCAGAATCAGGCGCGCCTCGGCCGGCATGGCGTCGAGCAGCGCGGCCATCAGTTCCAGATCCACCATCGAGGCTTCGTCCACCACCAGCAGGTCGAGACTCAGCGGATGCCCGGCGTGATGGCGAAAGCGCCGCGTATCCGGACGCGCGCCGAGCAGGCGGTGCAGCGTCAACGCCTCGCGTGGCAAGGCCGCCTTGACGTCATCGCCGACGTCGAGATCCTTCACCGCGCCGGCAATCGACTCGGACAAACGCGCCGCCGCCTTGCCGGTGGGTGCAGCCAGTTGGATACGCAGGCCGTGGCTCGCCTCCGCCGACGACAGCGCCTGCGTCTGAAGCAATGCCAGCAGCCGCGTCACGGTCGTGGTCTTGCCGGTGCCGGGGCCGCCGGAAATGATCGTCAGCCGGTTGCGTAACGCCAGCGTGCAGGCCACCTTCTGCCAATCCGGCGTGTCGTCTGGCGCGGCGTTCGCGGCAAACAGCCGCGCCAGGGGCTCGGCCAGCGACGCCTCCACCGGCAAGGGCCGCCCCAGGCGCTCGCCGAGATGCGTCGCCACCGCCCGCTCGGCAGACCAGTAGCGGCGTAGATACAAGCGCTCGCCCGCCAGCACCAGCGGCGTGGTACCCGGCCCGGGCGGCGCCACCAGCGGCGACGCGGCCAATCGCGCAGCCCAGGCGGCACTATCCAGCCCCTGCAGGAACTCCTCGGGAAGCGGCACCTCGGCCTGCGGCGCGCTTTCTTCCAGCGGCGGCAGCGAAAGCACGTCACGCGGCGCCGCCAAGGCACGCGACAGCGCCAGGCAGACATGGCCACGCCCCAATTGATGGCTGGCGAGCGCCGCCGCCAACAGCACTTCGGCCGGTGCCTGGGCGTCGTGTTCGGCGAGAAAGCGCACGAAATGGGCATCCAGCGCGCGCAACCAGCCCAGCGCCTCCCACCACGTCAGGCTCTCGAACAATCTCGCGCGCGAAGGCGGGGTCGCCTCCAGGGTCAAGGAATATTGCGCGTCGCTCATGCATTCTCTCCCGGGGCAGTCTCAGGCGCGGCGACGCCATGTTCCCGGCGCAGCGTCTCGACGGGCGCCGCGTCGCCGGCGAGCCAGGCATCCAGGGCCTCGATCAAGCGCCGTTCGGGGCGCCGCTGGAAGACGCCATGACCCGGCGTGCCATCGAAGCCGCGCAGGAACACGTAACAGGCCCCACCCATGTGGGTATCGTAATCGTAATCTTCGAGACGCGCCTTCAGCAGGCGGTGCAATGCCAGCACGTACAACACGTACTGCAGGTCGTAGCGATGCGCGACCATGGCCTCGGCCAGCGCCTCGTGGTGATAGTCGTCCAGAGCGTCACCCAGATGGTTGGACTTCCAGTCGAGGACGTACCAGCGACCGTCCTCGGCCTCGAACACTAGATCGATGAAGCCCTTGAGCATGCCGTTGAGCTTGCGCGGCGCCAGCCGGGGGCGCGGCGTCGGCAAGGGCTCCAGCGCACAGACCAGCGCATCGAGCGGCGTACTCCAGGCATCCTCGGCGGGCAGCCAGAACTCCAGCTCGGCACGCCAGGCGGCCAGGCCATCGAGACGGATCGCCGCGCCCTGGTGGCCGGCGAACGGTGCCGGCAGCGCCTGGCATAACCAATCGAGCAACACCGGCGCCCACTCGGCGTCGAAGCCGCCAAGGTGCAGGCGCGTACTGACCAGGCGCTGCAATTCGTCGCGATAAGCCGGTTCACTCAGGCGGTCGAAGTCCACCGCTTCCAGCAGGCCATGCAGAAAGGTCCCCGGGCGCGGGCCACGCGGGAAATCACGCAACGTGCGTGCGGCGGGACGCGGCACCGGATCGCGCTCGCGGCTAACCTCGACATCCAGCGTCGCCGGAGCGTCCCAGGGCAGCGCCTGTGCGCTCCCGCCAGTTTCGAGACGCGCGTCGACGATCAACGCCGAGTACGAGGCGATCCACCAGTCATCGTCGATGCCCCCCGTGAAACGCCGCGCCGGCGCCATTTCCGGGGATGTTCCACCGAGGCGCAGGCGATGGTCAGGCGGCTCGGGCAGCGCCTCGACGTTCAGCGCCGCCGCCAAGCGTTCGCGCAGAGCATGGCCGTCGTCATCGGCCTGGCAGCCCAGCAATCGGCCCAGCGCCGTCTCGTGCAGGCAGCTCGACGCCCCGCGCCCACGCCCCAGTTGCGCGACGCCCAGCCGGCAGGCATGCGCGGCCCGCGTCAGCGCGACATAGAGCAGCCGCACGTCTTCGTCCAGCCGCGCCTGCTCGGCGGCGGCCAGTTGCGTGTCATCGGCACCATGCACCCAGACCCGGCCCTCTTGCGGATCGCGCCATTCGAGCAAGCCGGTGCCGCGATCCGGCGTCGCCGGCCGGTAATCGCAGACGAACGGCAACAACACGATGGGATACTCGAGGCCCTTGGCCTTGTGGATGGTGATGACCTTGACCAGATCCTCGTCGCTTTCCAGCCGCTGGCTGACGGCTTCGGCATCGAGCTCGGCCGCCCCTTCGAGGAGCGCGCGATGCCACCAGCGCAACAGCGCATGCTCACCATCAAGCCGGGCCGACACCGTTTGCGCCAGCTCTCCCAGATGCAACAGGTCGGTCAACGCACGCTCACCGTCGTCGCGCTGTCCCAAGCGTTCGGCGACCCGGAAGTCGCGCATCACCGCGCGCAGCATGGGCAGCACACCGCGCCGCTGCCACTGACGATGATAGTCGGCGAAACGCTCGACTTCGCGCTCCCAGGCCAGTTCATCGGCGAGCAACGTTTCCAGCGTCGCCGGGGTATCGCACAATAGGCGCGTCGCCAGCGCCGCCTTGAGGCGAGCGTCCTGGCGCGGCTGCGCCACCGCCTCGAACAACTGCAACAGCTCGAAGGCCAGCGGGGTATCGAAGACGCTGGTGCGCTCACTGAGATAGACGCTACGAATGCCGCCCTCGGCCAGCGCCCGGCGCACCGCCAATGCCTCGGCGCCCTTGCGCACCAGAATCGCAATGTCCGCGGGCCGCACCGGACGCCGGGCGCCGCTGGCAGCGTCGGAGCTGTTATCTAAAAAATAAGCACCACCCTCGAGCATCCGCTGGATCTCGGCACGCGCGGCGCTTGCCATGCGCGTCTGGTAATCCGCCTTGCTGTGGCGTTCCTCACCCGGCCACCAGGCGCCGAGCGCCGCCATGTCGTGGCCATCGGCATCCACCAGACGTGTCGACTTGCCTTGGGCTTCGACCTCGATGAAAGGGATCTCATCGCTGCCGAACGGTTCGGGATGGCGCGCGAACAGCGTATTGACCGCCTCGACCATGGCGTGGCTGGAGCGAAAGTTGCGCGCCAGGGTGAAGCGACTCGGGGTTTCGCGCCGCGCCGCCAGATAGGTGTCGATATCGGCACCACGAAAGGCGTAGATCGCCTGCTTGGGGTCGCCGATCATCAGCAGGGTGGTCGTGGCCTCCACCTCGGGCGCCCGGTAAATGCGCGAGAAGATGCGGTACTGCAGCGGATCGGTGTCCTGAAACTCGTCGATCAGCGCCACCGGTAGTGCCCCGCGAATGCGCCCCGCGAGGCGCAGCGCGGCTTCTGGAGCCGCGTCGGGGTCGAGCGCGGCGTCCAGGTCGCACAGCAGATCGCCGAACTCCCACCAGCCCTGGCGACGTTTCTCGGCGGCGAACATTGCTGCCACCGTGTCGCGGGCATGGGCCAGCACTTGCGGCGCCAACTGATCAAAAGGCGTGGCGGTCTCGGCCAGCTCATCGAGCAGCGCGAAAAACGCATGCGTCGGCACCTCGTGGCCCTTCTTGGTGGCCCCTTCGAGTTTGGCCTGGCTCAGCCAGAAGCGGCCCTGGCTGTCGGTCGTGTCGTCATCGCCACCCGCTTCGAGGGTCGTCAGCCACTGCTCGAAGGCCGCCAGGCGTGTCTCGAGCTCTTCCGGCTTGTAACTGCGCTTGTTGAGGGCGCCGCGCTCGAAGGCGTCCTGCAGGCAGGCCGCGATGGCCTCGCGATCCCACGCTTGGCGCAGCCGGGCTTCCAGTTCACTGCGAGCGGCCAGCGAGCGCTCGGCGCTCTCCAGCAACGCGCTCAACGACGCGGGCGCCTGGATATACTCGCCGTCCCACCACAGCGGCTGTGCTCGGCCTTCCTTGAGCAGAGGCGTCAAGGCACGGCTCAGCGCCTCCGGCCCCTCCCAGCGGCGGCGAATTTCGCGCTGCCAGTGCGCCGCGAGGGGATAGAAATGGCAACGCCAATAGTCCTCCACGACCCGCGTCAACAAAGCCGAGCCGTCTTGCAGCAGCTCGGCACCGAAACGCGCGCCGGCATCGAAGGCGTGGCGCGTCAGCATGCGCTGGCAGAAGCCATGGATGGTGAAGATCGCCGCCTCGTCCATCAGGCGCGCGGCCTGGTCGAGGCGCTTGGCGGCACCGGCCAGGGCGTCGTCACCGGCCTTGACCAAGGGCCCCAACAGCGCTGCGAGGACCTTGTCGTCACGCGTTTCTTGCGGTGCCAGCAACCAGTCACGGGCCTCCTTGAGACGCGCACGAATGCGCCCGCGCAGCTCAGCGGTGGCGGCTTCGGTAAAGGTCACCACGAGAATTTCCGGCGGCAACAGCGGACGCGGGAAATCGTGCTCTTCGCGACCGGGCAACGGGCCGAGCACCAGACGCACATAAAGCGCCGCCAGGGTGAAGGTCTTGCCGGTACCCGCACTAGCCTCGATCAGGTGGTAGCCGGTCAGTGGCAGGGTCTCGAGCACCAAGGGCTGAACGGCCGGCGGCGTGGCATGGCGGGACGACGTCATGAACGACCTCCGTGTACCCGCTGGGTGATTCGCGCCAGCATGTCCATCAGCGGCGCATATTGGATGAGCGAGGCAGCGATGCCGCCCGCTGCCTCGAAGGTGGCGAAATCGGGCCACAGTTGCCCCAGTGCGCCGTCACTCGCGCGCAGCGCCGCCGGCCCGGCGAAGGCATCGGTCTCGTAGCGCGCGATGAGCGCCTCGCGCACGCCGGCATCCGGCGCCTCCCCGGCTGCCAACGGCACCCAGTCGGCACGCGGCAAGCGCTTCCAGACCTCCTTGGCAATCTCGTCGATGGCCGGCCACGGTGCTCGATAGGCACGCGCCCAGGCCGCCAGCAGGCCATCGAGCTCGCCTGCGGCGCTGGCCTTGTCCAGACCCGGAAGGCTCAGGCAGCGATCCTCGAAGATCGCCGTCCAGGCGCACGACGCCTCCAACGTGGCATTGGCGAGCAGCCAGCGCAGATAACCAGCATACAACCGATGCAACTTGCCGACGTGACGATAAGGGCCTTCACCCTCGACCTTCAGATGCCCGTAGTGTCCTGGCTCCAGCGTCACCAGCCGCCAAGGTGCCAAGGCCTCTTCGGGGGCGGCGAAAAGCCCGTCCAGACGCGCCTCCAGAGTGAGTGCTTTGTCGTCCAGTGCTTCATGGACAGCGACATAACGCACCAGCGGCGGCGTCGACGCGACGCACTCGGCCACCTCGCGGCGCCAGCTTTCCACCTGACGCGACAGGCGCGCCAGCCGCGGTTCGATCAAGGCCTCGCCGAAACCGGCTGTGGGCAAGCGCCCGGCCATGCGCAGCCGCTCGGCGACCGCGGTAAGCGGCATACCATCCCGGGCGCCCTCGAGCAGCTCGCGTTTGAGGCCGTGGTCTTCCAAGCCGTCCGGCGCGAACGGCTCGTTGTCCTCGTCGGGCACATGGGCGTCGGCGAAATGCACGCCCAGGCGTCCGAGATAAACCGTCCAGGGGCGACGCAGCACGCGTTGTAGATCGCCCAACCCGAGCGGTTCGCTGGGCAATTCGACCGCCGTGGCGGCATGTGGCGGCACGGATTCGTCGCGCTCGGGTGGCATATACAGCGCCTCCCAGCTCGACTCATAGGTGAAGCGCGGGTCGTCGCGCTCGAAGTAGCGCCGCGAGAACGGTTGCAGCGGGTGTGTCTCGATCAGGCGCTGCGCCAGCCGGGTGGCACGGTCGGCGGCATCGCTCTCCGGCACGTCCCAGCCCTGCTCGAGGGTATCGAGCAACTCGCCGAGCAACACCGACGGCGGGCGCGGGGTATTGTCGCGCACGTCGCGCCCCACCCAAGAAAGCGTCAGGCGTTCACGCGCCGAAAGCATGGCTTCGAGCATCAGGTAACGATCGTCGTCGCGCCGCGAACGGTCGCCGGGGCGCGGCCGCGTCGCCATCAGATCGAAATCCTGGGGCTGACGCACGCGAGGATAGTCGCCGTCGTTCATGCCCAGCAGATAGACATGACGAAAGGGAATCGCGCGCATCGGCATCAAGGTCGCGAAGTTGACCTTGCCGGCCAAAAAGCGCTGCGCGAGGCCACCTTCGTCGAGTTCGGCACGCAGCGCATCGCGCACCACGCCGAGTCCCACCGGGGCCTCGAAACCGGCCTGCCGACATTGCTGCGACCAGCGCCCCAGCGCCGCGTCGAGACGCGCCACGACATCGTGCTCTTCTGCCGTGGTAGGGCTCACGCAGGCGGAGAACAAGGCTTGCAGACGCCCCAGCCATGCCTCGGGGGACAGCCGCTCGCTCAACGCCGCACACTGCGTTTCCAGAGTGTCGAGCAACGCCGCCACACGCCCGGCGAGATCGGCCTCGAGGCCGCCCACCTCGGCATACGGCACGATGCCCTGGAAGTCCCAGCGTGGCGGGCGCCCCAGTGAGTCATCACTTTCGCCCTGAGCGCCGGTCGAAGCCGGTTCACCCACGGCATAGCCGAGCAGCATGCGCGACAGCCCGAAGCGCCAGCTGTTCTCGCCCAGCGCGGGGAATCCCAGCGAATGGCGATGCTCGGCACTCAGCCCCCAGCGCACACCGCTGCCGGCCAGCCACTGGCGCAGCCGTTCGAGCTCGGCCTCGTCGATGGCGAAGCGGGCTCGAAAGGCGGGCACTTCCAGCGCATCGAGCACCTCGCTGACCGTCAGACGCCGCTCGGGCAAGTCGAGCAACAGCAAGGCCAGCACCATCAGCGGGTGCGCCTCGCTGGCCACCTGGTCGGCGATGGTGAAGGGAATATGCCGGGGATGCGACGGCGGCAACTGACCGAAGACCGCCTCGATGCAGGGCGCGTAGCGGTCGATCTCCGGCACCATGACCACGATGTCGCGAGGCCGCAGCGGCTCGCCCGCCGCCTCGGCGTCCTCGAAGGCCGCCAACAAACGGTCGTGGAGGATTTCCACCTCGCGCAGCGGTGAGTGAGCGCTGACCAGGGCCAGGGAGTCGTCGTCCGCGGCGATCGTTCTCGGCGCGCCTTCCTGTCGGGCGCGCTCGCCAGGGTGCGCCAGCTCGAGCACGTCCTGCTGCAACTGCTGCAACAGCGTCGGCGACTGCGCGGGCGCCATGTCACGAAAGACATCGGTTTCCAGGTCGAAGCCGCGCGCGCTCTCGAATTCGTACAGGCCGACGATGAAATCGCGACCCTGGGTGCCCCACCCCGCCAGCAGCGGATTGGCGTGCAGGTGCAGGGCCTCCTCGTCGAGTTCGGCCAACCACGGCGCCTCGGGGTGGCGCGTTTCCTGTTCGTGGCGTGCCTGGGCCGATAACCGCCCGGCGCGCTTGATGGCATCGCGGTCGGAAACGATATCGCCCCAGTAGTGGCGACACGGGTTGGCGATCATCAAAAACACATCGACCACGCCGGAAAGCGCGTGCAAGGCCTCCAGCGTCTGCGCCGGCAACGCCGAGATGCCGAACACGAACAGCCGTGGCGGCATATCGCGGGGGCGCTCGCGAAGCTGCCGGGCGGCGTCGAGAAAACGCCGGTGCAGACGCGCGCGATGGTGCTCGCGCGCCTGCGCCGGAGCATCTTCGATCAGCGCCCGCCACAGAGCCGGCTGCCATCGCTGGTCGTCGGGCAATTCCAGAGGCGCGGTCTCGCCGCGCTCCCAAGCTTCGATCCATTCGGGCCGGTAGATCAGGTATTGATCGAAGAGATCGGCGAGGCGCACCGCCAGATGCCAACGGCGACGCTCGCGCGCCTCATGCGCGGCGCCCGGCATGGGGCTGGCCTCCAGCGCCTCGCTCTGCAAGTAATCGCGAAGTGGCGCGTAACAGCTCGGATCGTCGGGCGCGGCCTGCGGATCGAGGCAGCGCTCCAGCAGGTGCATCAAACGCCAGGCCAAGGGCGTCTTGTCGAATGGCGATTGCTCGGGAATGTCATCGCCGAGCACCGCGCGATAGGCGCGCCACACGAAGCTCGAAGGCAGCGGAAAATCCACCGAGGCGGCGATGCCATCGGCTTCCGCCAGCGTCAGACGCAACCACTGCGCCATGCCGTTGGATTGCACGAGGAAGGTTTCCGGCACCAGTGGCGGTTGGCGATGGCGCCGAATGACATCGAGCGCCAGGGTTCCCAGGTCCTCGAGATGATTGGCGTGTATGACGCTGAACATGGATGCTCCCGGCGGTCGAGGTAACGTCCAGCCGTATCTTACACCATCGTGTGGACGGCCCCGAGCCCCGGCGGGTGCAGGAAGCCGACGCGTCTGGACACTACCGCCATCAAGAAAACGTGGGCGCCGCCACAGTTAACTTTATATTATTAAAAGGTTGACACATAGGCGCATCCTCGTACCCTCACGGTTAACTTTTAATACGAATCAAGTTTACAGAGAGCGAGAATATTATGCCTGCCCAGTCACACGACAACGCTTGGGCCGATCCCTCCGCGACTCCCCGGACGGCCATTCGATACGACTGGTCCTTGGAAGAGATCGAAGCGCTATTCGCGCTGCCTTTCAACGACCTGCTGTTCCGTGCCCAGCAGGTGCACCGGGAGCATTTCGATCCCAATGCCGTACAGGTCTCGACCCTGCTGTCGATCAAGACCGGCGCCTGCCCCGAGGACTGCAAGTACTGCCCGCAATCCGGCCACTACAACACCGGGCTCGGCAAGGAAAAGCTGCTCGAGATCGAGAAGGTGGTGGAGCAAGCCAAGGCGGCCAAGGATGCCGGGGCCAGCCGCTTCTGCATGGGCGCCGCCTGGCGCAGCCCACGGGAGAAGGACCTGCGGGTGGTGATGGAGATGGTCGGCCGGGTCAAGGCCCTGGGGCTCGAGACCTGCATGACGTTGGGCATGGTCGACGCCAGTCAGGCGAGCCGGTTGGCCGAGGCGGGCCTGGACTACTACAACCACAACCTGGACACCTCGCCGGAATACTACGGCGAGATCATCACCACCCGCTCCTACGCCGACCGCCTGGATACCCTGTCCAACGTCCGTGATGCCGGCATGAAGGTCTGTTCGGGCGGGATTCTCGGCATGGGCGAGGCACCACGCGACCGCGCGGCCCTGCTGCAACAACTGGCGCGCCTGGAGCCGCATCCCGAGTCGGTACCGATCAACATGCTGGTCAAGGTACCGGGAACGCCCATGGAGAATGTCGAAGACCTGGACCCGCTCGAGTTCATCCGCGCCATCGCCGTGGCGCGCATTCTGATGCCGACGAGCCACGTGCGGCTGTCCGCCGGCCGCGAGCAAATGGACGAATCGACTCAGGCCATGGCGTTCCTCGCCGGTGCCAACTCCATTTTCTACGGCGACACCCTACTGACCACCGGCAACCCTCAGGTGGAACGCGACCGGGCACTGTTCGACAAGCTCGGCTTGCATCCCGAGCATGTCGAAACAAGCGCGCACGAGGCCCGCAGCGACGATGAACAAATCGAAACCGTTCTGAGCCGTGCCACCCAGCGCCAGCGAGACGACGCTCTTTTCTACGATGCCGCCAGGGCCTGAGCCATGCTATCGCGTGCGGACCTCTGGTCGAAGCGACTGGCTAGCGCCGCCACGCAACGCCGTGCGGAAGGCGGCTGGCGCCAACGACCCACTCTGGACGAAGCCGACCCCCTGATCGACTTCGCCGGCAACGATTATCTCGGCCTGGCCGGCGACCCGCGCCTGGCCGAGGCTCAGGCCGAGGGTGCGAAACGCTTCGGTGCCGGCGCCAGGGCCTCGCATTTGGTCACCGGGCATCACGAAGTCCACGAACGACTCGAACAACGTCTTGCCGAATTGACCGGGCGTCCCCGCGCCCTGCTGTTCTCCACCGGCTACATGGCCAACCTCGGCGTGTTGCAGGCTCTGTGCGACCGTCACACCAGGGTGTTCCAGGATCGTCTCAATCACGCCTCGTTGCTCGATGGTGCCCGCCTGGCCGAGGCACCCTCGCGGCGCTTCCACCATCGCGATCTCGCCGATCTCGAGCGCTTGCTGGAGCGCACGCCCCAGGATGCGCCGGCGCTGGTCGTCAGCGATGGCGTCTTCAGCATGGATGGCGACACGGCCGACATCGCCGGCCTCGCCGACACCTGCCAGCGACAAGGCGCCTGGCTGATGATCGATGACGCCCATGGCCTCGGCGTGCTCGGTGAGCATGGCGACGGTTGCGTGGGATGCGCCCATGGCGTCGACGACGTGCCGATCTTGGTCGGCACCCTGGGCAAGGCACTGGGCAGTGCCGGGGCCTTCGTGGCGGGCGATGCCGCCCTGATCGACCATCTGATCCAGTTCGCCCGCCCCTACATCTACACCACGGCCCAGCCGCCCGGCATGGCAGCGGCCACCCTGACTGCCTTGGACATCCTTGAGCAGGAGCCCGAACGTCGCGACCGCCTCCATCGCCATATCGCCGACTTCCGCCGCGAGGCCGCCTCACTCGGCTTGCCGCTGGCCGACTCCCGCACGCCCATCCAGCCCATCGTGCTGGGTGACAACGCGCGCGTCATGCGCTGGGCCGAACGCCTGGCCCGGGCCGGGTTTCGCGTTGGTGCCATCCGCCCGCCCACCGTGTCGCGCGGCCAGGCACGCCTGCGGATCACCTTGAGCGCCACCCATGACGCAACGGCTCTCGACGCCTTGCTCGGCGCTCTGGATGCCTGTCGACGCGAGGACGCCTCATGACGCAGTTGATATTGCTCAGCGGTTGGGGCTGCGACGCCCGAATCTGGCGCCCCCTCGCCCCCTATTGGCCAGATGATCTCGAGGTCAAGGCACCGGACTGGCCCGGCTATGCCGGTCGCTTGCCGCTCGCAGATCCGACGTCGCTGAACGAGTTGGCCGACGCCATGGCCGACAACCTGCCGGCCGACGCCGTCTGGGTCGGCTGGTCGCTCGGCGGGCTGCTGGCCGGCGCCCTGCTCGAGCATCTTCCCCCGCCCCGCGCCTTGGTGTTGCTCGGGATCGGCGAGCGTTTCCTTCATCCGCAAGGCGTCAGCGAAGCCGACTTGGCCCACTTCCGCGACGCCTTCCAGCGCAAGCCGGAGGCTACCCGTCGCCACTTCCTGCGCTGGCAACTTGGCGGTGAACCGTCGCCCAGGAGCGCCCATCGCCGCCTGCGTGCGATTCTAGGCGACGCCGTTCCTGTGTCTGCGACCACTTTGGCGGCGGGCCTCGAGCAGCTCGCCACGCTCGACAACACTTCACGCCTTGCCGCCGCCTCCTGCCCGGTGCATCGGCTGGTCGGCACACGCGATCCCTTGCTCGCTCCCGAGGTTCTCGCGCAAGCCGACCAGCGTCTCGACGACGCAGGACACTGTCCGATGCTCAGCCAACCGCAGCACCTGGCGACACGGCTGGCGAACATCGCCGCGCAGCACCAGTCCGATGCCGAGCGACCGGAGCCGACATCATGAACACTGCCTCGATCGCCACCGAGCCGACCGACCATACCGCTGCCGCCGAATGGCGCGCCCGCGTCGCCCATGCCTTCTCACGGGCCGCACCGCATTACGCCCACCGCGCCAAGGCTCAGCAGGCCATGGCCGAACGGCTGCTCGAGCGGCTGCCGAGGTATGCCGACAGCGTCCTGGATCTGGGCTGCGGTCCCGGCGACCTCACCGCCGAACTGGCCCAATACTATGGTGAAGACTGCACGGTGAGCGGCCTCGACCTGGCCCCGGGCATGCTCGCCGAGGCCCGCAAGCGCCATGGAGCGTCCGCTATCTGGCTATGTGCCGATGCCGCCGACCTACCGCTGCCGAGCGCACGCTTCGACCTGGTGGTCTCCAACCTGGCCATCCAATGGTGCCCGGATCTCGACGCGGTATTCGGCGAGATTCACCGGGTATTGCGCCCCGGCGAACGCGCGCTGATCAACACCCTGGGCCCAGGCACCCTCAATGAGATAAGTCAGGCCTGGGGGCGTCCCACCGCCCTGCTCGAGTTCCGCGATGCCGCTCACCATCGCCGGTCCGCTCATCGGGCCGGCTTTCGGCGCGTCGAGATCTCGGCGCACACCGAGCGCTTCCACTATCCCGACCTGGCGGCCGTGATGGCGTCCATCAAGGGCATCGGCGCCCAGGTGCCGCGCGTCGGGGCGCGGCTTTCCCGCGCCGACATGGCACGTGCCACTCGTCGCTACGAGGACCTGCGCACGGATGCCGGATTGCCCGTTTCCTATTACCTGCTGACCCTCGATCTGGAACGCTGAATGACCACTTACTTCGTTACCGGCACCGACACCGACGCTGGCAAGACTCTGGTGGCCAGCGGCCTGCTGGCGCTGGCCCAACGCCACGGCCGGACAACCCTCGGGCTCAAGCCGGTGGCCTCCGGCTGTGACAGCACGCCCCAAGGGCTGCGCAACATCGACGCCCTGACCCTCCAGGCCCAGAGCGAGCCTGCCCCCGCCTACACCACCATCAACCCCTACGCCTATGCACCGGCCATTGCCCCGCATCTGGCCGCACGGCGTGTCGGCGAGGCCCCGACGCTGGACGACCTGATCACGGCCACCGCCGCCCCGCTGGCCGAGAAACGCGGGCTAACGCTGATCGAGGGCGCAGGCGGCTGGCGTGTGCCGCTCAACGACACCGAGGACCTCGCCGGCCTGGCGGTGCGCCTCGGGCTGCCGGTGATCCTGGTGGTGGGGCTCAAGCTCGGCTGCCTGAACCACGCCCGGCTCACGGCCGAGGCGATTCGCGCCGACGGCCTGCCACTGGCCGGCTGGGTCGGCAATCTGACCGACCCCGGCCTGTCCTTCAACACGGCCGCCGACGCGGACTGCTATCACGACAACCTGGCGACCCTTGAGCGCACTCTGAACGCGCCCTGTCTCGGCATCGTGCCACGCCTGACCGCCGACACCCCGGCGATGCGGGCAGCATCCGCCGCCGATCACCTGGCACTGCCCGGCGACGAGTGAATACCGGCAGCGTCAGTGGACAACCACGCCATCGACACACGACGTACATGCGAGTAACCACGATGACTTCACCCGTCTGGCACCCCTATGCCCATCTCAAGACCCAGGCGCCGTCACCCAAGGTGGTCGGCGGCGAGGGGCCGCGTTTCACTCTGGAAAGCGGCGAGTCGCTGCTCGACGCCACCTGTTCCTGGTGGTGCATGATTCACGGCTATCGCCATCCCCGGCTGGTGCGTGCCATCCAGCAGCAGGCCGACACGCTGTGCCACGTAATGCTCGGCGGATTGACCCACGAGCCCGCCGATCGCCTGGCCCGCGAGCTGGTGCGCGTCACACCGGAAGGTCTGAACCACGTATTTTTCTCCGACAGTGGCTCGGTGGGTATGGAAGTGGCGATGAAAATGGCGGTGCAGTACCACCACCTTCGGGATCAGCCGACCAAGCATCGCATGCTGTCTCTGATGAAGGCCTACCACGGCGACACCGCCGGCTGCATGGCGGTCTGCGACCCCGAAGAAGGCATGCATTCGCTGTTCGCCGGTTTTTTGCCGCAGCATCGCTTCGCCCCGGCGCCCACTGCCCCGTTCGACGCCGACGAAGATGCCGTGCAGGCCGATCTCGACGCCCTGCGCGAGGTACTCGAAGCTCACCATCACGAGATCGCCGCCCTGCTCATGGAACCGCTATTGCAGGCAGCCGGCGGTCTCAACATGACCTCGCCCCATTACCTCCGCGGCGCTCGCAAGCTGTGCGATGAGTTCGACGTGCTGCTGGTGTTCGATGAAGTAGCCACCGGCTTCGGGCGCACGGGCCGCATGTTCGCCGCCGACCACGCCGCTGTGACGCCGGACATCATGGTGCTCTCCAAGGGACTCACGGGGGGCTACCTAGGGCATGCCGCGACGCTGGCCACCGACCGCGTGCATGACACTTTCATCGGCGATAGCGAGCTGCACGCCTTCATGCACGGCCCCACCTTCATGGGCAACCCACTGGCCTGTCGGGTGGCGCTGGAAAGCCTGGCGGTGTTCGAGGAAGACGACTACCTGGGCCGCATCCAGGCGCTGAACGGCGTGCTGTGCGAGGAGTTGGTGGACGACGAGGCGCTGCGCGCACACACGGATGTCGCCGACGTGCGCGTGCTGGGTGCCACTGCGGTGATCGAGGTCCACGATGCCGAGGCGCTCAAGGGCGTGGCCGACTTCGCCCGGGAACAGGGCGTGTGGCTGCGTCCCTTCGGTCGCTGGCTATACACCATGCCGGCCTACATCACCTCAAGGCACGATTTGCGCCATATTACCGCTGCCATGAAGCGTTGGTTTTTCGAGCGCAACACTGTCTCGAGCGCACGATGATACCGCTGCTCCCCCAATATCCGCATGCCCCGGGTGGGCGCCGGGTTACGTTTTCGCCCGTCGGCAATGTTAACCTATCGGACTCATGTGCCCTTTCATTCACCGGCACCGCGAATTCCGCGAGGAGTCATCCGTGCAGCCATTGCCGCCTCCCTACCCGAACACCGCCGAGGGAAGCCAACGGCGGGTCGGCGTGGAAATCGAATTCGCCGGTCTCATGCCATACACCGCCGCGCGACTGGTCGCAGACTGCTTTGGTGGCGATATCATACGGCAAAGCCCCCACCGCATGAGCGTCGAGGGCACGCCTTGGGGCAAGTTCACCATCGAACTGGACAGCAAGTACGTCCACCCCGACGACGCCGTCATGAAGGCGAATGGAATGGTGCCCGGCCAGGCACCGTCAGCGGGGCGCGAATGGCGCGTGGAGTTTCATCAACGTTCGCGCGAGTGGCTCGGCGAAATGGTCGCCGGCCTGGTGCCCACCGAGATCGTCTCGCCGCCGATTCCGTGGTCAGAACTCGGCGCGTTCGATAGGCTCTTCGAAGCCTTGCGGCGGCATGGCGCCGAAGGTACCGATGCCAGCGTCTTCTATGGTTTCGGTCTGCATCTCAACCCCGAAGTCCCCGCGACCGACACAGCGAATGTCCTCGCGCACCTGCAGGCCTATATCATCCTCGCAGCCTGGCTGCGCGATCAGATCCGGGTCGACATCACGCGCGAGATACTGCCGCATACCAACCCCTTCCCCAAGGCCTATGCCTTGAAGGTGCTCGATCCCGATTACGAGCCGACACCGACGCAGTTGATCAGCGATTACCTGCGCGACAATCCGACTCGCAACCGTGAACTCGACATGTGTCCCCTGTTCGCCCATTTAGCCCCCGAAGCCGCGCATCCTCTACTTCAGGAAAGCCTGGTCAAGCCGCGCCCCACCTTTCATTATCGTCTGCCCAATGCCCAGCTCGATACGCTCGAATGGGGCAGTGTCATGGAATGGAACCGTTGGGTAATGGTCGAACGCCTGGCCGCCGATCCACACAGCCTGCGCACGCAGATACAGGCGTATCGCGCCCACCATATGCAATCGACGATGGGACAATGGCTAGACAAACTGAAACGCTGGGTCGATAAATGAGTTCACGACCACTGATCGGCATCACCACCTCGGACCACAAGAGCTTCATGGCATGGGCATGCGACCGACTAGCCGTATGGCGTGCCGGGGGACAACCAGTGCGGCTATCGCCCTCGCGCGAGATTCCTGAGGGGCTTACGGGATTGATGATCGGCGGTGGCGACGACATCGGCGCCCAGCTCTATGATGGCGGGGAGGTGCGACTCGATGTGCGTGTCGACCCCGCGCGGGATCAATTAGAACTCTCGCTGCTCGAGCGCTTTCTGCCTCAGCAGTTGCCCGTACTAGGCATCTGCCGAGGCGCGCAGATCATCAACGTGCACTGTGGCGGCACCCTGATCGGCGATATCTATACCACCTACGATCATGTGCGCCGCCAGCGCACCGTACTGCCTCGCAAGCAGGTCGACATCGCCACCGGGAGCCGCTTGCATACCCTGCTCGACGTCTCGCGTTGCCGCGTCAACAGCCTCCATCACCAGGCAGTGGATCGACTCGGCGATACGCTTCACGTGGTGGCACGCGACCGCGACGGCCTGGTCCAGGCCATCGAGGCACCCGAATGCCCCTATCTGATCGGCGTGCAGTGGCATCCCGAATTCCTCGTATTCAATCGCCCCCAGCAGCGCCTGATTCGAGGCCTCGTCGACGCCGCGCGCAAGCGTTGATCTCTGCACGCGCCGTGTCCTCTTATACGACGACGCCCCACAATGATCGCGGGGCGTCGTGAGCTTCATACAGCTTTCGTCAACTACTTCTCAGCGGCTCATGAGGCCATGACGGCCAGTCGCCGACCGTTCGGCACACGCATCAGATAGAGCCCGATGACGATGCCCAACCCGCCCAGCGCGGCGACGTAGACCGCCGGAAACAAGGGGTGCACGGCCATCAGTACCGACACCACGATGGGCGTGAAGCCACCGAAGATGGCATAGGCGACATTGTACGAGAACGACAGCCCCGTGAAGCGCACCATGGCCGGGAACGACTTGACGGCAATCGTCGGCACCACGCCGACTATACCCACGGCGAAACCGCAAACGATGTAAAGCGGCGTCAGCCACTCGGGATGCGTGCCGACGGTGGTCATCATGACCCAGTAGCTGATAGCCAGTAGCAAGCCCCACAGCACGATGGTCGGGCCACTGCCGAAGCGGTCCGCGCTCCAGCCCGAGGCCAGGCACCCGACCACCACGCCGAGGATGGCATAGACATTGGCCAGCGAGGCATCCAGTCCGTAACGGCTTTGCAGTAGGCTCGGCGTCATCAGGATCACCACCACGACGGCGGCGGTCAGAATCCAGGTGACGGCCATCGAAAGCACCACGCTCGGCAAGTGATTACGCAAGACGCTCTTGACCGGCAACTCCTCGGCCAGTGCCTTCTTCTCCTGCATCTCGGCGAACACCGGGGTCTCCTGCAACCAGCGACGCAGGTACACGGCCAACAGCCCGAACACACCACCAATCAGAAACGGAATCCGCCAGGCGTACGCGGCCAACTCTGCATCGCTGTAAGTGGTCTTGATGAACGCCGACATCAGCGAGCCGATGAGGATCCCCGACACCAGGCCAGCGGACAGCGTGCCGCAGGCAAAACCCACATGGCGCCGCTTGACGTGCTCGGTGACGAACACCCAGGCACCGGGCACTTCACCGCCCACCGCAGCGCCTTGAAGGATACGCAGCGCTACCAGCAGCAGGGGCGCCGCATAGCCCAAGGTGTCGTAGGTCGGCATCAAACCGATCAACAGCGTCGGCACCGCCATCAGGAAGATCGACAGGGTGAACATCTTCTTGCGCCCCAGCAGGTCGCCGAAGTGCGCCATGATGATGCCACCCAGCGGACGTGCCAGATAGCCGGCAGCGAAGATCCCGAAGGTCTGGATCTGGCGTAGCCATTCGGGCATCTCGGGGGGAAAGAACAACTGCCCCACCACCGTGGCGAAATACACGAAGATGATGAAGTCGTAAAACTCCAGTGCGCCGCCCAAGGCGGACAGCGACAGCACCTTGACGTCGCGGCGATTCAGCGGGCGCGACGAGGCCGCATCGGTCTCTTGCGAAGTAGTCATGATGAATGAGGTCTTCCGTCGAATGATCTTTGATCGTGTTATATGAACATCAGTCCAGCGTCGCGATACCCAAGTAGGGAGGGAGGTACCGACCGACGAGCGTATAGGAGGCTAACAGATTCGCGGGAAGACTGCATCGGCGACGTTGTCAAGTATCAACGACGCCAAGGGAGAGTACTTACTATAAAAAGACCGTCGCAAATAATAAGAGGGCCGGCGCAAGGCCGGCCCCGGGGAAGCGGAAGCGATACCGCTATCAGCTTTCGAGCGTTGCATCCAGCGTGATCTCGGCATTCAGCACGCGCGAGATCGGGCAACCTTCCTTGGCCTTGTTGGCCGATTCCTCGAAGCCTGACTGATCGATGCCCGGCACCTTGGCACGGGTAACGAGGTGCACCTTGGTGATCTTGAAGCCGCTGTCGTCCTGATCCAGCGTCACGGTCGCCTCGGTACGCACATCGTCGGGATCGTGTCCGGCTTCTCCCAGAATCATCGACAGCGCCATCGAATAGCAGCTGGCGTGGGATGCCGCGATCAATTCCTCGGGATTGGTCCCCGGCTCGCCTTCGAAGCGCGTATTGAAACCATAGGGATTGTCCTTGAGCGCACCGCTCTGAGTGGAGACCGTCCCCTTGCCGCGCTTGAGACTGCCTTGCCAATGGGCGGAACCGGTTTTCTCGATACTCATTCGTGCCTCCTGTCGTGAGTGGGCGTCATGCCCCTACACCATAGTCCATATGGGTGATGTCGTGGACTTCAAGGGGCAAAGGATCAATCGTTCGCCCGCACGCGACGACACGCCGCCCACTGCTCGGCCAGGGCAGCGCTGCCCATGTCACGCAAGGTCGTGACGTTACGCTCGGGAATGGCTTCGGGATCGGCATATCCCGCCACGGCGGCCTCGACACTGGCTTCGCGCAGGAGATGCCACATCGGCCAGGGCGAGCGATTGGTGTAATTGGCGGGATCGTTGGCCGCGACGCCCTCAAAAACATAGTCGGGGTGAAAGCTCGCCAGTTGGTAGATCCCCGCGTAGCCCTCCGCCTCGAGCAAAGCCTCGGCAACGCCCAGCAGATCCAGATAGTCGTCGAAGTCGGACAGCCCTTCCGGCAGGATCAACAGCGTGGTTTCGATCGCCGGCTCGGCGTCCAGCCGCTGACATTCCTCGATCAAGGTATGCAGAAGCCGCTCGGGGTCGGCATCGCCCGCCACGACATAACGCAGGCTGTCACGACGCACCTCGCGGCCAGCGAAGGGGCAAACGTCATGCGCCACGACGAAATTCGCCACCCAGGCGCGGGTCATGGCGATGATATCGGCATCCAAGGGACGCTCGGACATGTGAATCGATCCTGAAACGAAAAGGGCTGCCAGTATAACGGACTTGTCGTGCTCTCCGTGTCGGCGCACCCTGAATGCATCCGCATCCATCCATACCATTCCTGCATGCTAGGGAGGCATCCACATGGCCACGCCCTTTTCTTCCGACACAACACACGCCCCCGAAACACCTAGCGTCACCCTCGCCGCCACCGCCCGGGAACCTGCCGTCACGTTGCCCGCCATCGGCCAGGGTAGCTGGCACATGGGCGAGAACCGCGCTCCGCGCCGCGATGAAGTCCACGCCCTGCAATACGGTCTCGACCTGGGCATGACGCTGATCGACACCGCCGAGATGTACGCCGACGGCGGCGCCGAGGAAATCGTCGGCGAGGCCCTGCGCGGGCGTCGCGACGAGGCCTTCGTGGTCTCCAAGGTCTACCCGTGGAACGCTGGCCGCCACGACGCCGTCGCCGCCTGCGAGCGCAGCCTGAAACGCCTGGGCACCGATTACCTGGACCTGTATCTACTGCACTGGCCCGGCAACGTGCCCTTGGAGGAAACGCTGGGAGCGTTCGAGCATCTACAAGCCCAGGGCAAGATTCGCCGCTACGGCGTCTCCAACTTCGACGTCGACGACATGCACGCCCTGCATGCCTTGCCCGGTGGCGATACCTGCGCCATCAACCAAGTGCTCTATCATCTCGGCTCGCGGGGTATCGAACACAGTCTGCTGCCCTGGCAGCGCCAACACGGCCTGCCGACCATGGCCTACTGTCCGCTGGCTCAGGGCGGGCAAGAGCTCGGTCACCCCGAGGTTCTCGCCATTGCCGACGAGTTCGGCGTCAGCCCCGCCCAAGTCCTTCTGGCATGGGCGATCCGCCCGGTGAACGGCCAACGCGACGTCATCGCCATCCCCAAAGCCGTGCAGCCCGCCCACGTCGAAGCCAACGCCGCCGCCATGCGACTCACGCTGGACGACGCCAGCCTAGCTCGCCTGGACGCCGCCTTCCCCGCGCCGACCCGCAAACCGCTGCTGGATATCGTCTAGGCACTGTCTGAAAAGTCGACGAGCGAAGGTCAGAAAAGGCAAAAATCAGCGAAAAAGCGGAGTTTACGGGGTGTAAATGAGCATTTTGATCGGACTCGCGCCCGAGCTGATTTTTAACGCAGTATGGCCGAGCGCAGACAGTTTTCAGACAATGCCTAGGTGCATCGACCATTCGAGGAGAATCAATCGTCGGACGGCATTCCGCTGAGGCAGACGGCATCGCCTTCGCTATAGCCATACTCATCTCGCAAGCCTCCATAAATGGCCTGACGCTCTTCGAGCGACTTGTGCTGACTCGCCTTGCGTTTGCCTTCCAGGCGCTCGATGGTGATCTCGACGCCGACGATGGCCCGGCACATCGCCGCAATATAATCGTCGGGCGCATCGCTGACCCGCCAAGGCCTTTCCCGCTGACCTTCGAAGCGCTCGGTAAGCGCCGTCACCGTCTCGACTAACCAATGCGGATCATCAATCAGGCGCAATCTGCCATGCGCATGCACCACCTGATAATTCCAGGTCGGCACCACCTTGCCGTGCTCCCGCTTGGCCGGATACCAGCTCGGCGTGATATAGGCCTGAGGGCCGTGGAAGATCGCCAACGCCTCGAACGTCTCTGCCGGGTTTTCCGCAACTGGGCTTTCAAGACAGGACACCAGCGGATTGGCTCGCGCTATATGGCCACGCAGGATATCCGGCGATTGCGCATCCGCTGCCGGTGTCAGCAACAGCGGCAAGTGATCGGCGCTTAGCGCACCGGATGAGTCCCGAGTCACCAGCGTGGCGAAGGGAGCAGATTCAATGGCGCGACGGCACTCGGCACGATCATCGAGGCGAAACTGAGACGGCTGATACATGGCTCGACCTTCAAGAGGGGGAAATCGTGGCAGTCATCGACGATAACGATTGGCGCTGGCAGCCCGCCGTATCGAAGTTTTCGGGCGCCAGCCAGCAGCGGTGGCACTCGCGAATCGCCGGCCACTCAGCATCCAGCACCGAGAACCAGGCCGTGTCGCGGTTGCGCCCGGCGACGACTCGATGCTGACGGAAGACACCCTCGAAGCGAAAACCGAGTCGCTCGGCGGCGCGGCGCGAGGGCGCGTTCAGGGCATCGCACTTCCATTCGAGGCGGCGATATCCCATGTCGAAGGCGTGCGCCATCATCAGCATCAGCGCTTCGCTGGACATCAGCGTGCGTGCCATGCGGGGCGAGAAGCTGAGATGACCGATCTCGATTCGCCCATCCGTCGGCACGATATTGAGATACGTCGCCATGCCTGCCGCTTGCCCATCGGTGGGATCGACCACGGCATAGCAGAGCGGATCCCGCCCCACACTCATGCGCGACAACCAGGCTTGGCAGCCGGCCTCGTCATCGAACGGACGACCGCCGAGATAGGTCCAGCGGGCACGCGCATCGGGATCGTTGGCGAATTCCGGAGCCGGCATCCGCCACGCCTGCCACAGCGAGGCCGCGTGATACGCCGCGTCCAATGGCTCCACGCGGCAGAAGCGCCACACCAGAGGCTCGGCATCAGGCGCCGACGGCGATTGCCAGCAGTCGAGGTTCGAGCCGACCGGCTGTCCGTAAGCGTTATAGGCTTGGCTCATGGAGGACTTTCCTCAGGATATGACGCAGCACTAGTCTGTCGCCATAATGGTCCCCCAATAAGAACCAATATTACCGATATGTGAGGAACCAGTGACCGATCCGAACGCCCACCGGCTCTGGATTCAGGAGGCGTTGAATCTTCAACTCGCCGAGCCGGACGACCGCACGCTCAACCAGCGTCTTTATGATGCCCTGCGCAGCGGCATCCAGCAGGGCCAACTGCCCCATGGGAGCGCCCTTCCCTCGTCCCGACAACTGGCCACCAGCCTGGGCGTGGGACGCAACACCGTGCTGGTCGCGGTCGACCGTCTCATCGCCGAGGGCTTTCTGGTATCGCGCCCGGGAGCCGGGGTTTTCGTTGCCGATTGGCAGTGGGGAACACAGAAATGCCTAGATGCTCCATCACCGCGACCCGTGGCGCTCTCGCAACGCGGCGAACGTCTCCTCGAATTCACGGCGCCCTCGAGCGAACGTCATACTGCCTTCGCGCCCGGCGTACCGGCGCTGGACCGTTTTCCCCGCGAGCGCTGGCAGCGCTTGCTTAGACGCCATCAGCAGCGCGCTCCTGTGGAATGGTTCGATTACCAGAATGCAGGTGGCGTCAGCACGCTACGCGAGGCGCTGTGCGATTATCTGCGCTTGTCGCGCTCGGTGCGCTGCCAACCGGAGCAGATCCTGATCACTCAGGGTGCGCAGCAGGGCTTCGAGCTGATCGCACGACTGCTCGCCGACGTCGGGGATAGCGTCTGGATGGAGGAGCCCGGCTATGGCGGCGCACAGGCCTGCTTCGCTTCGGCAGGACTGGCTCTGCAGCCGGTACCGGTCGACGGTGACGGCTTGAATGTCGCGTCATTGCCCGCCGAGACGCCACCCCCCAAGCTGATCTACGTGACGCCATCGCACCAGTACCCCAGCGGCACGACCCTGTCACTGTCACGTCGCACTGCGCTGTTGGCGTTCGCCCAGCGACATGGCGCTTGGATCATCGAGGACGACTACGACAGCGAATTCCGCTATACCAGCGCGCCGATCGCCTCGCTTCAGGGGCTGATGGATAACGCCCCGGTGATCTATGTCGGCACCTTCAGCAAGGTTCTCTATCCGGGACTACGGCTGGGCTATCTGGTACTACCACCGTCGCTGGTGGCGACCTTCCAGCGCATCAACGCCCGCCTGCACCGAGAAGGGCAATATGTCGCTCAGGCGGCGCTGGCCGACTTCATCGGCGAGGGTCATTTCTCGCGTCATGTAGCGCGCATGCGCAGGTGCTACCGACACCGCCAGGCCGCGCTTCGCCAGGCGCTGGCGCCGGCGGTTTCCAGCGGGCTAGAACTCTCCTCCGGCCACGCCGGGATGCATCTGGTCGCATATCTGCAAAGCCATGAACTGGAACGCGAACTGGTCCACCGAGGCAAGCAAGCGGGCCTGCGGCTATCACCGCTTTCCGGCTTTTATCTGCAAGCGCCCAGCCAGCCGGGGCTGGTCCTCGGCTATGCCGGCGCGACGGATGCCGAGATCGAACGCGCCGGCCGGTGGCTCAGCGAAACGTGGCTGGCGTTGGCATGAAGCATATGCAGATAATCGTCGAAGTCCGCTAGCCCTCGCCTGTCGGTTTAGTCACGGGGCACCAACGTGGAGAAGCCTTCAACCCTTGGCGCCACGGCGCCGCTAGCGTCAATTCACATGACATTTTCATCGATTCCTTCGGGAACGCCGACCGCCCAGGCGCTATTCTTGATGGGAAGAGGACTGCCTTCCGTGATGCCTCCCCAATAGATGAATAGGAGCACGATCATGAGTACACAATGGCGGGTCAAGGGCACTTACTTCGAGGCCTGCACCTGCAAGGGAGCGTGTCCTTGCCTGTTCGGTGGAGATCCCACGGAAGGCAGTTGTGATGCCTTGGTGGCATGGCACATCGATCAAGGCAACATGGACGGCCTGCCCCTCGACGGACTGAACCTGGCCATGGCGCTGCACAGCCCGGAAAACATGACCGCCGGCGACTGGAGGGTGATGGTTTATATCGATGCCAGCGCCAGCCAGCAACAGTACGACGCCTTGGCAAAGATCTTCGGCGGGGCCGTCGGAGGACACCCGGCCACCCTGGCCGGATTCATCGGCGAAATTCTGGGGATCGAATCGGTGCCGATGCGCTATGACATCGAGGGTCGACACCACCAACTCGAGGTCGGCGAAATCGCCAACGCCTCGCTGAACGCCATCGCAGGGCAGAATGGCGAGGAAGTCACCATCAGCGGCCATCCTCTCGCTGTGGCGCCAGGCAACACCGGCACGGTGGCGCAATCGGAGTACGTTTCGCACCGAGGCCACGGCCTGGAGTGGAGCTTCAGCGGGCGTACCGCCTTCTATTCTCCGTTCCAGTACCAGGCGGCGTAAGGTCGTCGGGAGGCGCTCGAGATGCAAGTCGTCTCTCTGCAGACACTCCGTCACGGTCGCGCCCTGCTCCTGGCATGCCTGGCCCTGGCGATCGTCTTGAGCTGGTGGCACCTGATCCACATGACCAGGGGGATGCCGGCCATGGATATCGCCATGTCCTTCCGCCCCTGGGCCACCTTCGCCATGTGGATGGTGATGATGGTCGGGATGATGCTGCCGGGTGCAGCACCGGGCATTCTGATGTTTGCCGCGTCTCGGTCACGAGAAAGCAAGGGCGATACGCTGCCCTACCTGTTTACGCTAGGTTATCTGCTCGCCTGGGCAGGCTATTCGGCTCTGGCAACGACCGCGCAGTGGGGGCTCCATACACACGGACTGCTGACGACCTCCCAGGCCCTGAGTGGTAACCTGCTCGCCGGATTGCTGCTGATGACCGCAGGCGCCTTCCAGTGGACGCCATGGAAGCAAGCCTGCCTACGTCGCTGTCGTAGTCCACTCGGCATGCTCGTCGAAGGATTCCCCACCAAACGGCACCGCGCCCTAACCGCTGGTCTGCGGCTCGGTCTCTACTGCGCGGGCTGCTGCTGGGCGCTGATGGCATTGATGTTCGTCGGTGGAATAATGAGCCTGGCCTGGATGGCCCTACTCACCCTGATCATCCTCTTGGAAAAGGTCATCGCCCCCTGGAAACGCCTGTCCGACATGCTCGGCCTCGTCCTGGTGGCCTACGGCAGTTGGCTACTGATCATGTAAGCAGAGTATGAGGCTGGGGCCAGGCGAATTCCGCTTACAGATAATCCAGACAGTTATAACAAAGAATCATTGGGCTCGACGAAGCGGCGGCCCCGCCGCGACGCCAGCCGATCCGCGAGCCGGGTCGGCTCGGGCAGCTTGGTCTTGCCCAGGCAGGCCGTCACCCAGGCCAACGCCGTTTCCAAGGAAACATGATGGCCGCTAGAGATGAACAGCGGTTTCACGTTCTCTCTCGAGCGCAATACCGCCCCTATCGTGACCCGACCGCGCTCATCGAGTGTGACGTCTGCGGGGTCTTCGTCGCGCTTACGATCGGTCAGTGGCGTCCAACCACCCTTCTCCGTGGGAACCTCCCCAAACTGACCACACAGACGGCTCTTGCCCACGCCGATCGTCGGCAGATCGAGCCACAGGCCCAGGTGCGAGGCCACGCCGAGACGCCGTGGGTGGGCAATACCCTGGCCGTCGACCATTACCAGGTCGGGGGACGACGCCAGCCGCCCAAAGGCGGCCAGGGCGGCGGGGATCTCGCGAAACGACAGCAGCCCCGGAATATAAGGCATCCGTGTCGGCTCGCGGTGCATCACCGACTCGCGCAGCGCCAGCGATGGCCATTCGAGCACCACGACCGCCGCCCGCGTCGTCTCACCGCCATCCTCGAAGCCGATATCCACGCCCGCGATACAGGTCACCGCGTCCGGTTTGCCGTGCCTGACCACGCGCGGTGCGAGACGACGCTGCAGTGCCACGGCCTCCTCAGGGGTCAGCGACCACTCATGCAACATTTGCTGATCCGGCATATGGCCTCCTTGTGGTTCCTTCTTCCTTGTCAGTGGCCCCATTGGGCCGCCCTCCCGCAACCGGTAGACTGACACTCCGGTATAGGAGATCTGCGTGAAACTCATCCACACAGCGGACTGGCATCTCGGTCAGACTTTCCACGGGCAAGAGCGCCACACCGAACAACGCGCGTTCCTCGACTGGCTGTTGGCGACGCTCGAAGCGCGACGTCCGGACGCCCTGCTCATCGCAGGCGATATCTTCGATGTCGTCAATCCATCGCTGCGCGCCCAGGAGATGCTCTACGACTTCATCGTCGAGGCACATCAGCGTTTGCCGCAACTGACCATCGTCATGATCGCCGGCAACCACGACAGCGGCAACCGTATCGAGTTGCCCGCACCCCTGATGCAGCGTCTCAACACCCACGCCCTGGGCCGGGTGAGCTGGCTCGACGACGGACGACTCGACGCCGAGCGCCTGCTGGTACCGCTGACCGATGCCGACGGCGAGGTTCGCGCCTGGTGCCTGGCGCTGCCCTTCCTGCGGCCCGCCGAGGTCACCGGCAACACCGCCCTGAGTAGCGACGAGGCCGACGACGCCTCGCGCAATACCTATGTCGCAGGCATCACACGCGTTCACCAACAGCTCATCGACGCGGCGCGCGAACGTCGCCTCCCCGGCCAGGCGCTCATTGCCATGAGTCACGCCCATCTGCACGGCGCGTCGGTCTCTGAGGCCAGCGAGCGGCCCATCGTCATCGGCGGCGAGGAATCGATTCCAGCCTCGTTGTTCCCCGCCGACATCGCCTATGTCGCGCTGGGCCACCTGCATCGCGCTCAGCAGGTCGGCGAGGAACGTATCCGTTACAGCGGTAGTCCGTTGCCGCTGGACTTCAGCGAGGTGGCCTATCCCCACCAAGTCGTCGAAGTCACGCTCGACGGCGCAGCCTTGCGCGATGTCGAAAGCCTGGCGGTCCCGCGTCCAGTGGCCATGCACCGCCTCGGCCCGGCGCCACTCGACGACGTGCTCGCCGAGCTGGACGCCCTGGTGGATACACCCGAGCTATCGACAGACCAGGGACGGGATCTCCCTAGAGAACGCTGGCCCTGGCTCGAGGTACGCGTCGAACTCGACGCCCCGATGCCCGACCTGCGCGCCCGAGTAGACGCGGCACTCGACGGCAAGCCGCTGCGCCTGCTGCGTCTGGAACGTCGCCTGCCGAGAGTCGCCGCCGAGGACGCGCCCGCCCGCATCGACCTGGCGGCGCTCGGCCCGCGCAAGCTGTTCGAGCGCACCTGGCAAGCGCGCTGGGGTGAGCCACCCGCCGACGATGTGCTCGCCGACTTCGACCGGCTGCGTCAGGACGTACTCAACGACGAGGAGACACCGACATGAAGATCCTCGCCCTGCGCCTGGCCAATCTGGCCTCGATCCCCGGCCCGCTGGAACTCGATTTCACCACCGCGCCGCTCGCCGAAGCCGGCCTGTTCGCCATCACCGGCCCCACCGGCGCCGGCAAGAGCACGTTGCTCGACGCCTTGTGTCTGGCGCTCTACGGCAGCACGCCCCGGTTGCGCCAGGCCCCTGGCCAGAACGCCCCGCTGCCCGACGTGGGTGACGCCACCCTCAATACCGCCGACCCGCGGACCCTACTGCGTCGAGGCACCGCCAGCGGCCATGCCGAGGTCGACTTCCTGGGCCGCGACGGCCGCCGCTATCGCGCCCGCTGGGCCGTGCGCCGCGCCCGCGAGAAGGCCGACGGCAAGTTGCAGAAGATCGAACAGTCGCTCACCGATCTGGATGACGACCGCCTGCTGACCACGCAGAAACGCGAGTTCGACCGCCTGCTGCCCGAGCGCCTGGGGCTCAGCTTCGAGCAATTTACCCGCGCCGTGCTGCTGGCTCAGAGCGAGTTCGCCGCCTTCCTCAAGGCCGACGACAACGAGCGCAGCGACCTGCTCGAGCGCCTCACCGGCACCGCCGAGTACTCCGAGATCTCGGTCGCCGCCTATCGCCGCGCCAGTCAGGCCAAGAAAGCCGTCGATGCGCTGGACGCCAAGCTCGCCGACGACTTGCCTGCCGAGGCCGAGGCCCGCACCGCGCTCGAAAAGACCGCCGAGACCGCCCAAGCCGAGCTCGACACCGTGCAGCGCCATGCAAGGCGCCTGGAGACACAAGCACAGTGGCATGCCACGGATGCCAAACTTCGCGATGCTCACACCCAAGGGCAGCGCGAGCACCACGCTGCCGAGGCGCATTGGCAGACGCTGGCCCCGGCCCGCGCCGACCGTGACTGGCAGCGCCTGATCGCGCCTCAACGTCATCGTCTGGCGCGTCAGGCCGAACTACCCGGTGAGATCTCGCGTCTCGAGGCAACGCATGCCGACACACGCAAAGCCTTGACGCAGGCCGAGACCACACAGCAGCAGGCCAAACAGACACATGCCACGGCCGAACAGGCCCTTCAAGACGCCGACGCGGCACGCCGCAAAGCCGAACCTCAACTGCACCAGGCCCGCGAACAGGCACAGCAATTGGCTACCCGCGAGCATCAGTTGGCCGAGCTCGACAAAACGCACGCCGCGCATCGCCGCGACGCGCAAGCGCTGACCGCACGCCGCCAGGAGGCCCACGAGACGCAGCAACGCCAGCGCCGGCAGCGCGATGACTGGCAGGCCACCCTGCGCCAGCTAATGGGCGAGCACGACCGCGTGGAAGACGCTCGCCAGGCCGTTCAGCGCGCGTATGATCACGCCGCCCGGCGTCACCTGGCACTCGGCGAGCTGCAAAGTCGCTGGCAGACCGCCTGTCGTGCCGAGCACACCCAGCGCACGCTCAATGAGCGCTTGACGCAGGACGCAAAGCGCCTCGAGGCGTTAATCACCCAAGGCCAGGCCGCGCGCCAGCGCCTCGATGAGCACGAGCGTCACTATCGCAGCGTGCTGGAATTCGTCGAACGCGGCCGCGCGGTGCGCAGCGAGAGTGTCACGCATTTGCGCGAGGCCCTCGAGGAAGGCCAGCCCTGCCCGGTGTGCGGCGGGCTCGAGCATCCCTGGCGCCACCAGCCACCACAGACACCTGAAGCCGCCCAGCTTGCCGCGCAGCAAGCGGAAGAAGACCGCCAGTTGACGGACGCCCAGCAGCAGCGTGACCACGCTCAGCAACAACGCGACGAACTGTTGGGCCAGTACCGCGCGCTTGACGCCTCTCTCACGCAGCAACGCCAGGACGGTGCGGATGCCGACAAACGCCGCCAGGAGGCGTACCAGGCGCTCAGCGAACATCCGCTGTATGACGAGCTTGCCACCATCGATCACGACCGGCGCGACGCCTGGTTGACCGAGCAACGCCAGACAAGCGACGCCCAGCGCGCGCAACACGAAAAGACACTGCAGGCGCTTGCCCGCGCCGAGGCCGAGCTGGCACCGCTCGACGAGGCATTGCGCCAGAGCGAGCTGACACTGGCGCAACTCGACGCCCAACGCACCAGTCTCGACAAGGAACTAACAGAACTCGATGCGCGTCTGCCTCCGCTACGCCGCGAGCGCGACGATATCGCCGCCCGGCTCAAGGCCCTGCTCGGCGAGCATGCCGCGCCGGATGCCTGGCAGCAGCAGCTCGATACGCGCCAGGCCAGCGCGCGCCAGGCACGGGATACGGCGCTTGCCCAATGCCATGACAGTGAGCGGGAAGCCCAGCGGCTTGCCCAGCAGTCGCACTACGAGGCCGAGCAACTCACCCGGCTCAACCAGGAAATCGACACCCTCACCCGTGAGTTGGATGCCTGGCGCCAAGCGCATCCCGAGCTGGACGACGCCACCCTGCAGCGGCTACTCGCCGAAACCGAGGGTGACGCCGAACGCCGGGAACGGGAATTGGCCCAGGCCGAGCAGGCCCGCCAGCAGACCGCTGCCGCCCTCGCCGAGCGCCGCCAGGCCCTCATCGCGCATCGCCGCGACCAGGCATTGACCGAGCATGACGCACCCGCAGACGCCCTATTGGGCGCGGCGGTCGACGCCCGGATCGACCAGCGCCGAGAGGCGCTTGGCACCGAGCGTAGTGCTCTGGCGCCCCGGCACGATGCCGCCCAGGCACGCCGTGACGACGCCCAGCACGCCCTGCGCGACGACGACCGCAAGCGTCAGCGCCAGCGCGAAGGGCAAGCCGAGCTCGATGCCGCGCGCGCCGAATACCGTCGCTGGGGCCGCATCAGCGAACTGATCGGCTCCGCCGACGGCAAGGTCTTCCGGCGCATCGCTCAGGCCTACAACCTGGAGCAATTGCTGGAACACGCCAACGCGCATCTGACGGGTCTTAGCCGCCGTTACAAGCTGATTCGCGGCGGCAGCGAGCTGGGCCTGCTGGTGGAGGACCGCGACATGGGCGACGAACGCCGCTCGGTGCATTCGCTTTCCGGCGGCGAAACCTTCCTTGTCTCGCTGGCGCTGGCGCTGGGGCTCGCCTCAATGGCCTCCGGCGAACTCGTCATCGAATCACTGTTCATCGACGAAGGCTTCGGCAGCCTCGACCCGCAATCCCTGGCACTCGCCATGGACGCCCTCGACGGTCTGCAAGCGCTAGGCCGCCGCGTCGGCGTGATCTCGCATGTACAGGAAATGCACGAACGCATCCCGGTACAGATTCAGGTCGAGCCACTGGGTAATGGCACGAGTCGAGCGAGGTTGGTGAGTACCTAGCAAATAGAGGATGGTCGTCTACACCGTCCTCGGCACAGCATCATAACGCCCGAAGCCGCAACCAAAGGCGGCCAATGCCGACCGAGCTGACAAACAGCATGATCCCGATTGCCACGGAAAGACCACCGCGCCAGAGGCTGTCTGGACTGGCGGCGCCCACTGTTTCCAGTCGCGCATAATGCGTTCCTAGCGTGAACAGACCCGCCGCCAGATAACCGATACCAATCAAGGCAGCACCCACGGCTATCAGAGTCGCTGACGAGGCAGAGACTTCGGCCTCAGAGGGTGTCAACCATCGACTGATCGACTTGCGCGTCAGGATAAGCACCGCTCCCAAGAGTAGACTGACGAAAAAATGCACACCCTGAATGGCGAGCATATTCAGTGCCTCCGCCTCTTGAGCCACCGACGCACTGGACCAGGCGATATAGAGAGACGTCGCCTGGTTCGAAAGCGTCCTGACCAGAAGCCAAATCCCCGCGACGCCCAACAGCGCTTCGCACAACGAACGAGTATGAAAACTGGGCATATATCTCCTTAAGCTAAATACCAAAAGTGACGCGTTTCCTATCCCTGACACTAAAACGCCGCGCCCGAAGGCACGGCGTTTGGCATGACGTTGTTGGCTACGTCGTAGTGCTCAGCCGGCGAGTTTGGCGGCCATTTCAGCGGTGTGCTGGCCCTGGAAGCGGGCGATGGTCAGTTCGTTTTCGCTGGGTTGGCGGCTGCCGTCGCCACCGGCGATGGTCGTGGCACCGTAGGGCGTGCCGCCGGAGACTTCCTCGAGCTCGCTCAATGCCGCGCAGGAGTACGGCACACCGACGATCGCCATGCCATGGTGAAGCAAGGTGGTATGAATCGAGGTCAGGGTGGTTTCCTGCCCGCCGTGCTGACTGGCGGTGGAAGTGAAGGCGCCGCCCAGCTTGCCGATCAGCTTGCCCTGGGCCCAGAGGCCGCCTGTCTTGTCCCAGAAATTGCGCATCTGCGAGGCCATGTTGCCGAAACGCGTGGGCGTACCGACGAGAATCGCATCGTACTCAGCCAAGATGCTGGGATCGTCCAGCACAGCGGCGGTGCTGTCTGCCTTGTAGCCGGATTTTTCGGCGACGTCGGCGGGCACGAGTTCTGCCACGCGATACAGGTCCACCTGGGTGCCGGCCACGCCACGCGCGCCTTCGGCGACGGCATTGGCCAATGTTTCGATGTGCCCGTAACTGGAATAATAGAGAACGAGAATCTTGCTCACGAGAATGCTCTCCTGACTGGATGAATGAACGCTCTCAAGATGACGCACGCTCGCGCCAGCGTCAAAGTGACGTGCCGCGACATCGGCGTGCTAGGCTGGCGCAAAACATCCCGCGGGGAGACCGCCATGCCTAATACCACTGCCCTGCTCGAACGTCTGATTGGCTTCGACACCGTGTCACGACATTCCAACCTGGAATTGATCGCCTTCATCGAGACCTACCTTGCCGAGCATGACGTGCCGTGTACTCGTATCGCCAACGATGACGGCAGCAAGGCTAATCTGCTGGCCCGCATCGGCCCCGAGGTGGCGGGCGGCGTGGTGCTATCCGGGCATACCGACGTGGTACCGGTGGACGGCCAGCCCTGGAGCAGCGATCCCTTCACGCTAACCGACAAGGGCGATGGTCGTCTCTACGGTCGCGGTAGCTGCGACATGAAAGGCTTCATCGCCAGCGCGTTGGCACAGGTACCGCAGTGGCAAGCGCTCGACTTGCAGCGCCCCATCTACCTGGCGTTTTCCTACGACGAGGAGGTCGGTTGCCTGGGCGCGCCACGCTTGATCGAGCGTTTGATGGCCGACGCACCCACTCCAGCGGCAGTGATCGTCGGTGAACCCACGCTGATGGCGCCGGTCGTGGCCCAGAAAGGCATCACCAACCTGCGTACCACGGTGACCGGTCGCGAGGCACATTCCAGCCAGGTACGCCAAGGCGTCTCCGCCGTGCATGTGGCGGCCCGCCTGGTGACCCGTATCGAGGACATCATGGCGGAGCTGGTCGCGGAGGGCCATGTCGATCCACTCTTCAATGTGCCCCACTCCAGCCTGCACGTGGGCAAGATCCAGGGTGGCACGGCGATCAACATCATGGCCCGCGAGTGCCATTTCGACTGGGAGATCCGCCACCTGCCGACGGACGGCTTCGAGGCCTTGTTCGAGCGCTTCCAGCACTACGCCGAGACGCTGATGCGCGAATTACGCCCACGCGCGCCCCAGATCGACATTCATACCCAGCACCTGACCGAGACCGTGCCCGCGCTGGCCGACCGCGACAACCAGCCAGCGCTCGAACTCTGCCATGCGCTACTGGATGACGCCGACAACGAAGCCGTGGCCTATGCCACCGAGGCCGGTCAATTCCAGCATGCCGGCCTGCCCACCGTCATCTGCGGCCCCGGCAGCATCGCCCAGGCGCACCAGCCCGACGAGTACCTGGAAGTGGCACAACTCGACGCGGCCGATGCCTTCATGGCTAAGCTTGGGCAGCGTCTTGTAGCGCCCGGCTAGCGCCAGCGTATTCAACGCATATCACCAGCCACGCTGCGCGCGGCACCGACCATCGGCGCCTTGTCGAAATGTTCGACATATGCCAGCGTGAGCGAAATGATTCGGAACGATGTCACGTGAAGAGCAAACAAACCCCATCCCGAAAACGCCCCAGCGTCGCTGAGGCGCTGGCACAGGAAATCTTCTCCGGCGAGTATCAGCCAGGCGATTTCGTCCCCCGCGAAATCGATCTGTGCGCGCGCTTCGCCCTCAATCGCTCGGCGGTGCGTAGCGACTTGCGCCAGTTGGTCGATGCCGGGATCATCGAACGCATATCAGGGCACGGCTCGAAGGTCCGTGAATACCCGGAGTGGAACATTCTCGATGCTCAAGTGACCGAGTGGATGACGCGCTATGCCGCGCCCAATCCCGGTGTCCAACGCGAGATTCTGGCCTTTCGTCTCGACGTGGAGCCCTATGTCGCCATGACCGCCGCCAAGCACGCTACCGCGCGTGACTTGGTCGCCATCGAAGAGGCCTTCAACGGCATGGGCAGCGACCTCGACGATCCCACTGTCAACCGTGACGGCCGCCTGCATAGCGACTATGACATCGCCTTCCATGTGGCGATCTTCAAGGCCACGCACAACATCGTCTGGTCACAGCTTTCGCACATTCTGCGACCCTCTATATTGCTGTTGATCGAGACCTCGAACGTCAGCGCCAGCGACCCCGCGGAGAGTCTGGAGCGCCATCGACTGCTGATGGAAAGCATTCGCGCACGCCGGCCACGCGATGCCTTTCGCGCCTCGCAGGCCGTACTCGCCGGCACCGCCAGCGCCTTGGGCTTGGAAATCCCCGACACACCGCTTGGACATAGCGCCGAGCTGTTGTCCGAAACCTGACACGCACCGACCGAGCGCTCTCAACTCACGCTCCCGCAAAACAAGTCGGGCGTCGCATGGCGACGCCCGGTTGGGTGGCTAAGTACTTGGCAATGAGTACTCAGCGGTGAGTACTGGGTCATGACGACTCAGTGGTTGTCGCGTGGCGGGCTCTGGCGGGCGACATCGCGATACTTGGTGGCGGGGCCCAGCGTCATGCCGCGATCGAGCTGTTCGACCATGCCGCGCTGAATTTCCTGCCAGGGCGTCTGATCCACCGGATAGATGTAACCGCCGCGTGATTCCAGCGCCTGGCGACGTTTCGACAACTCGGCGTCATCGACCAGCAGATTGGCTTCGCCGCGCTTGAGATCGATACGAATCCGGTCACCTGTTTCCAGCAGCGCCAGGCCGCCGCCCACTGCCGCTTCGGGGGCCGCGTTGAGGATCGAGGGCGAGCCCGAGGTGCCCGACTGACGACCGTCGCCGATGCATGGCAGCGATTCAATGCCTTGACGGATCAGCGCCTCCGGCGGCTGCATGTTGACGACCTCAGCACTCCCCGGATGGCCGATCGGTCCGGCCCCGCGCATGATCAGGATAGTGTTCTCGTCGATCTCGAGCGACGGATCGTCGATGCGCGCGTGATAATCCTCAGAACCATCGAAGACCGCCACCTTGCCTTCGAAGGCATCCAGATCATCGGCCTGGCTCAGGAAACGCTTGCGGAAGTCGCTGGCGATCACGCTGGTCTTCATCAACGCCGAATCGAACAGATTGCCCTTGAGATTGATGAAGCCGGCCTCTTCCACTAGCGGGTTGTCGTAGCGGCGAATGATATCGTCATCCAGGGTTTCACGCCCGGCCGTATTCTCCGCCAATGTCTTGCCGTTGACCGTTGGCACGTCACCATGCAGGCGCCCGGCCTTGATCAACTCGCTGAGCACTGCGGGCACACCACCGGCCCGGTGGAACTCCTCGGAAAGATAGATCCCCGCCGGCATCACATTGGCCAGCAACGGGATTTCATGCCCGAGGCGCTGCCAGTCGTCGTTGGTCAACTCGATCCCCGCGTGACGGGCGATGGCGTTGATATGCACCGGCGCATTCGAGGACCCGCCGAGCGCCGAACACACCACGATGGCATTTTCGCAGGCCTCGCGGGTAATGATATCCAGCGGACGCAGGTCTTCCCACACCATGTCGACGATGCGCGTCCCGGTCTGGTAGGCGACCATCGAGCGCTCCTTGTAGGGCGCCGGGATCATCGCCGAGCCAGGCAGGCTCATACCCAACGCCTCGGCCATGGAATTCATCGTCGAGGCGGTACCCATGGTGTTGCAGTGACCCACGGAAGGCGCCGAATCGGTGGCGCGAGACAGGAATTCCTCATAGCCGATATCCCCTGCCGCGAGACGTTTACGTAGTTCCCAGATGATGGTGCCCGAACCCACGCGTTCTTGGGTGCCGCGCCAGCCATTGAGCATTGGCCCGCCGGAGAGCACGATCGCCGGAATGTTGGCCGTCGCCGCCGCCATCAGGCAGGCGGGCGTGGTCTTGTCACAGCCGGTGGTCAGCACCACGCCGTCTAACGGATAACCATGCAGGACTTCCACCAGGCCCAGGTATGCCAGGTTGCGATCCAGCGCTGCCGTCGGCCGGCGCACGTTTTCATGAATGGGGTGCAGGGGAAACTCGAACGGCACGCCCCCGGCGGCGCGGATGCCATCCTTGACGCGTTTCACCAGGTCGATATGGTGGCGATTGCAAGGCGTCAGGTCGGAGCCCGACTGCGCGATGCCGATGATCGGCTTACCGCTCTTGAGTTCCTCCAAGGTTAGACCGTAATTCATATAGCGCTCGATACACAGCGCCGTGGTCCCCGGATGCTCGGGGTTGTCGAACCACCAGCGCGAGCGCAGTTGGTCGGGGGTCATGCGGCGATTGTCGGCGGACATCAGGTTATCTCCTCTCGAAAGAACAATCGGCTCCTGTGTAAGTCAAACATATTGCGAGTATGTTCAACATACTCCGATAGGTGTAGAGACTCAGCTTCCCCGCGCCGTGCAACGCCGCAACGCCGCAACGCAAGAAGGCGACCCATTTCGGCCGCCTTCTCGTTTTTCATACCCTCTTTTTCGTTAGTCCGGCCCTCAGTGCGAGTGACGAGGCACCTCGGCACCGCGACAGCCGACCAGGAAGTCGAAGTCGCAGCCTTGATCGGCCTGCAGCACATGCTCGATATAGAGCTGGCGATAGCCGCCGGTGCTGGCAATTTGGGTCGACTCGGCGGTGGGATCGGCCTCGGCCAGGCGCGCGGCAAGCTCGGCGTCATCGACCTCTAGATGCAACGTGCCGGCATATGCATCCAGGGCGATCAAGTCGCCATTACGCACCGCCGCGAGGGGCCCTCCGGCGGCGGCTTCCGGCGCCACATGGAGAACCACGGTACCGTAGGCGGTGCCGCTCATGCGCGCATCTGAAATGCGCACCATGTCGGTGATGCCCTGTTCGAGCAGCTTGGACGGCAGCCCCATATTGCCGACCTCAGCCATGCCGTGATAGCCGCGCGGCCCGCAGTTCTTCATCACCAGGATATCGTCGGCGGTGACATCGAGATCGGGATCGTTGATGCGTGCCTTATAGTCATCGAAATTCTCGAAAACCACGGCACGGCCACGGTGCGTCATCAGCTCGGGCGTCGCCGCGGAGGGCTTGAGGACAGCGCCGTTGGGCGCGAGATTGCCGCGCATCACGCACATGCCGCCATCCTCGCGCAACGGCGTATCGAGGGGACGAATCACGGCATCGTTGTACAGCGGCGCATCCTCCACGTTCTCCCACAACGTCTTGCCGTTGATGGTCAGGGCGTCCTTGTGCGGCAGCCGGTCAGCCTCGCCAAGACGCCGCAGTACAGCTGGCAAGCCACCTGCATAGTAGAACTCTTCCATCAGATAGCGCCCCGATGGCTGCAGGTCGACGATGGTCGGCGTACCACGCCCGATGCGCGTCCAGTCGTCCAGCGTCAGGTCGACCCCGATGCGTCCGGCGATGGCTTGCAAGTGAATGACCGCATTGGTCGAACCGCCGATGGCTGCGTTGGTGCGAATGGCGTTCTCGAAGGCTTGCTTGGTCAGCACCTTGGAGAGCTTGAGATCCTCGTGGACCATCTCGACGATGCGGTTACCGGACAGGTGGGCCAGTACATAGCGACGCGAATCCACCGCCGGGATCGCCGCGTTGTGCGGCAAGGAGGTGCCCAGCGATTCGGCCATGCAAGCCATTGTCGAGGCGGTGCCCATGGTGTTGCAGGTGCCGGCAGAGCGTGACATGCCCGCCTCGGCAGCCATGAAGTCGTGCAGCGAGATCTTGCCGGCTTTCACTTCTTCGGAGAGTTTCCACACCACGGTGCCCGAGCCGATATCCTTGCCTTCATGCTTGCCGTTGAGCATCGGTCCGCCAGTGACCACGAGCGTGGGAATATCGCAGCTCGCCGCGCCCATCAGCAACGCCGGAGTGGTCTTGTCGCAGCCCACCAGCAGCACCACCGCGTCCATGGGGTTGCCGCGGATCGCTTCCTCGACATCCATGCTCGCCAGGTTGCGAGTGAACATCGCGGTGGGCCGCAGGTTGGACTCGCCGTTGGAAAACACCGGGAACTCTACCGGGTAGCCGCCCGCCTCGAGAATACCCTGCTTGACATGTTCGGCGAGCTTGCGGAAGTGCGCGTTGCAGGGCGTGAGCTCCGACCAGGTGTTGCAGATACCGATGATCGGCTTGCCCTGGAATTCATGGTCGGGAATGCCCTGATTCTTCATCCAACTGCGATACATGAAACCGTTCTTATCGGCGGTGCCAAACCATTCGGCGCTGCGCAGACGGCGGGGGGACTGACTCATCAGGGACTCCTTCCTCGTGACATTCGCATTAGCGTTGCCGACACCATAAACGTCTTTCTTAATAACCGGATAATGTCAAAAAACACCTCAATTGATATACAAGACAATATCAAAAAAAATGGAACGCTCTTGTCATCTCCCGCCAGGAGCGCTGTCACGGCCTCGAGTCCTCATCGATATTTCACGCCAAGACACTGATAAAAAGATCATTCCATCCTTTCAATACGCACGGTCACGACCTCCCAGCCCCTTGTATCGGCGACCCAATACAGCCTGAGCAATGGCAACGGGTATACGAATGTCTATGTTGAACATGTGAGATCTATGTTCAACATTTACCCCTAACGCGATGAAGCCAAGGGCGCTCCCATGAATGAATTCCACCCGTTTCTCCCCCAGGACGCCGGCAACGATCGTCTGATCGGCCGTGTGTGGGACCCTGATGTGCAAGGGCCACGCCTAGTCACCGTGCGCGACGGCATGCTGCACGATATCAGCACGCTCGCTCCCACGTTCAGCGCTTTGCTGGAGTTCGACGACCTGGCAACGCGCATTGCTCAGGCGCCGGATGCGCCACTCCTCAAGGTCAGCGACTGCTTGGAAGCTTCGCTCGACGCCGAGGGCGATCCTGCCACCTGGCACCTTCTGGCGCCCTGCGATTTGCAGGCGATCAAGGCCTGCGGAGTGACGTTCGCATCATCGATGCTGGAGCGGGTGATCGAGGAACAGGCGCGCGGCGATAGTCAGAAGGCCGCGACATTGCGCGAGACCGTCACCTCGCTGATCGGCGACGATCTTTCCCGCTTGACGCCAGGCTCCGCCGAGGCCCAAGCCCTCAAGGCGAAGCTGGTCGAGCTCGACGTCTGGTCGCAATACCTCGAGGTCGGTATCGGCCCCGACGCCGAAGTGTTCACCAAATCGCAACCCATGTCGGCAGTGGGCCTGGGGCACCGGGTCGGTATTCATCCAGCCTCAAAGTGGAACAACCCCGAGCCCGAGGTCGTGCTGGCGGTGGACTCACGCGGCCAGGTACGCGGCGCGACGCTCGGCAACGACGTCAACCTGCGCGATGTCGAAGGGCGCAGCGCCCTGTTGCTGGGCAAGGCCAAGGACAATAACGCCTCCTGCGCCATCGGCCCCTTCGTGCGCCTGTTCGATGATGATTTCGACATCGACAGTGTCCGCGCCCTGGAGGTGACGCTGGATGTTCGTGGTGAGGATGGCTTCCATCTGGATGCGGTGAGTTCGATGAACCAGATCAGTCGCGACCCGCTCGACCTCGTCGCCCAGACACTCGGCAGCCATCACCAGTATCCAGACGGCTTCATGCTGTTTCTGGGGACATTATTCGCCCCGACCCAGGATCGCGATACCCAAGGCAGCGGCTTCACCCACCACCTCGAGGATGTAGTGACCATCGCCACCCCAACGCTCGGGGCGCTGGTCAATCGCGTCGACACCAGTGACCGCATCCGGCCCTGGCAGTTCGGCAGCGGCGCCCTGCTGAACTACCTGATGCGTGTTAATTGAGTCGCCCTGACGGCGCGAAACGACTGACACGATATTTTGCTCATGGATGGACCGAAGAGGCCCTTCCGACATGACCCCAGGTTCGCCAAGCGAACCCCTATGGCTCGGCATCATGCCGACACCATGTATTTACTGATAACAACAAGCTTCAATGGAGATCGAAATGCTCAATCTAAAACAGGTACTTATCGCTACCGGCTCCCTCCTGCTGGTGGGAATGTCCAGCGCACAGGCAGCGCAATATGACTGGAAATTTCAGGCTTCGGAAACATCGGGCGAGCCCAGCTTCAAGATAAAACAAAAATGGGCCGATAAGATCGAAACCATGACGGATGGCAAGGTCAATATTGAAGTCATGCCCATTAACTCCGTCGTTGGTCCCACAGAAACACTGCAGGCGGTATCCTCGGGGATTCTGCAAGGCCATATGACGGATCCCAGCTACTTCTCCGGGCAAAACCCGGCGTTCGGGATGATGGGGAATCTGGTCGGTGCCTGGAGCAACCCCTACGACTTCCTCGAATACATGAAGCATGGAGGTGGCGAGAAAATCTACAATCAGCTGGCAGAGCGTTACGGCACCCACCTGATTTCCGCAGCGACCTTCCCCCTCGAGTCCATTCCCTCAACGGTGAAGATCGACGAAATCAAGGATTTCGAGGGACTGAAGATTCGTGCTCCCCAAGGCATGGTTTACAACATCTTCGAGAGAATCGGTGCGACCCCCGTCAATTTGCCGGGGTCTGAAGTCTATACCGCACTGGAAAAAGGTGTGATTGACGCCGCCGACTCGACGGTGCTCTCCAATAACGATGCCCAGGGTATTCATGACTTCGCATCGTATCCGTTGTACCCCGGCTTCCACTCCATGCCCATGATCGCCGTTTCAATCAACAAGCAGATCTGGGATGGCCTGTCGGAGGATCTAAAGACCACCCTGGAAACCGCTTTTGATGCCATGGCCTATGACCTGATCGCCCAGCTCAAGGAAGCCGATATCAAGACGCTGGAGAAACTCAAGCAAGACCCTGATGTTCATCCGGTCGACCTGTCCGCCGAAGAACGCAAGAAGTTCCGTCAGGCCGCCGAGAAAGAATGGAAAGTCTGGGCTGACAAGAACGAGATCACACAGAAGTACTATGATTCAGTGACCCAATTCCTCAAGACGCGTGGCCTCTTGTAACCCCCAACGGCAAAAGAGATGAACGCCACCGTCTCATGGACGCTTGGTGATATCACCAGGCGTCCTGACGGCTGGCGTTCACTCTTGTCAAGGAGTGGCGGCGACATGCCGCTGTTGAATTCCGAACGCACCATCTCCATTTCTAACCTGTTCACCCTGCCAGGAGGCAAGAATGATATTGGAAGGCAAGCAGATCATCGGACAAGACATCGCGGCCGGCCCCGGGACTAGTTTCCAGGCGGTTGACCCCGCCAGTGGCGAGGCCCTGCCACCCGAGTTTTCCAGTGCCGATAGCCAGCAGGTCGAGCGCGCCTGCCAGCTCGCCTGGGATGCCTTCGATGCGTATCGGGAAACCTCACTGGAAGAAAGAGCCAAGTTTCTGGAAACCATCGCCGAGGAAATCGAGCACTTGGGTGGCGGTCTGATCGAGCGCGCCATGAGCGAAAGCGGCCTGCCAGTCGCGCGTATCGAAGGCGAGCGAGGCCGTACCTGTAACCAGTTGCGCCTTTTCGCGAGTGTCGTCCGTGCCGGCGAATGGCTCGACGTCCGTGTCGACCCGGCCCTGCCCGAGCGCACGCCGATGCCACGCCCCGACTTGCGCCAGCGCCACATCGCTCTGGGCCCGGTCACGGTCTTCGGCGCCAGCAACTTCCCGCTGGCCTTCTCCGTGGCCGGTGGTGACACTGCATCCGCACTCGCCGCAGGTTGCCCGGTGATCGTCAAGGCACACGCGGCGCATCCTGGCACATCCGAGCTGGTAGCGCGCGCCATTCAGAAAGCCGCTCAGAAGTGCAACATGCCCGAAGGCGTGTTCTCCATGCTCTTCGATGCCGGTTACGAGGTAGGCACTGCGCTGGTCAAGCATCCCAACATCAAGGCAGTCGGCTTCACCGGTTCACGCAAAGGTGGCCTGGCACTGCAACAAGCCGCGCAATCGCGCCCCGAGCCGATCCCGGTCTACGCCGAGATGAGCAGCATCAACCCCGTCTTCCTGATGCCCAAGGCGCTCGAAGCACGCGGTACCGACCTCGCGCAATCCTTCGTCGGCTCCGTTTCCATGGGCGCGGGCCAGTTCTGCACAAACCCCGGCCTGGTGATCGGCGTCAAGAGTCCGGCGCTGGATAATTTCATCGAGGAGGCTGGCAAGGCGCTCAAGGACACGCCCGCAAGCACCATGCTGACGCCGGGCATTCATTCAGCCTATGAGCAAGGCGTCGCCAAGCTGGCAGGTAACGCCAAGGTCACTGAAGTGGGCCGTGGCCTAACCGGCGAAGGTGAGAACCAGTGCCAGGCCGGTCTCTTCACCACGCAAGGGGCGGACCTTCTAGCCGACGAATCGCTACAGGACGAAGTCTTCGGCGCCACGTCATTGGTCGTGATCTGCAACGATCTGGACGAAATGAAACGCGTGGCCGAAGCTCTGGAAGGCCAGTTGACCGCCACTCTGCAGATGGACGAAGACGATACTCAGGATGCGGCACAGCTGTTACCCACACTGGAACGCAAGGCCGGCCGCATCATGGCCAACGGCTGGCCGACCGGTGTCGAGGTCTGCCATGCCATGGTGCACGGTGGCCCCTTCCCGGCCACGTCCGATGCACGCTCCACCTCCGTGGGTAGCGCCGCAATCTTCCGCTTCCTGCGTCCGGTGTGCTATCAGAACCTCTCCGATTCGCTGCTACCCGAAGCACTCAAGGAAGCGAACGGCTTGAACCTGAAGCGCCTCGTCGACGGCAAGCGCGAAGGGTAACGTCACTCGGTAGGCCTTCGCCCTTCCGGGCGAAGCGCCTTATCCAACGCAAATGCCCCATGGCAGCAATGTGCCATGGGGCATTTTTCATGGCCGCCCGTCAGGTAACGGGCGGCATACGTGAGCCGTTGGTGGCTAGATTACGCCTGCGAGCGATTCTTGGAGTCGTCATCATCACGATTACGGCGCGGCGCGCGCTCCTGGCCACCGCGATCCTCGGCGATTTCAAGCGGGCGGCCGGCGACACGCGCCTGACCGATGCGTGAGAGCACGGCTGCCGGCAGCGTATTCGGCAATTCGACCACGGAGAAGGCGTTGCGAATGTCGATGCGACCGATCTTGCCACCATCGATGCCGCCTTCGTTGGCCAAGGCACCGACCAGTTGACCGGGTTTGACGCCATCCTTGTGCCCCACCGATACACGGTAACGGGTCATGCCGGCACTCGGCCCACGATCACGGCGATTGGGTTTGTCGTCGCGGCCGCCGCCCTGGCGGGGAGAACGACGCTCGCCAGGCTTCGGCAAGCGGCCGATGGGAGCTTCGCCCGAACGCGCCATGCTGGCCATGGCACAAGCCAGATCGACGGCATCATAACCGTCATCGACCAAGCCTTCGATCAGCTCACGCTGATAGTCGCTACCGCTCTCCAGCGTCTCCAGAACGCGCTTGCGGAACAACTCGTCACGATGCGCGCGGATGACAGACTCATCGGGCAACTCGACTTCCTTCATCGGCTGGCCGGTGACACGCTCCATGTCACGTACGCGACGCTGCTCGCGGCCACCGGCGAAGGTGATCGCCACGCCCTTGCGTCCAGCACGCCCCGTCCGCCCAATGCGGTGAGTATACGCTTCACCGTCTTGCGGCAGGTCATAATTGAAAACGTGCGTAATACGCGGCACGTCGAGACCGCGCGCGGCAACGTCAGTGGCGATGAGGACATCGACCTTGCCACGCTTGAGGCGCTCGACGGTACGCTCGCGCAGACTCTGGTCAAGGTCGCCGGACAGCGCCGCCGCGTTCACGCCGCGCAGCAATAGCTGTTCGACCAAGGTGGTGCAGGCAGCACGCGTACGCACGAAGGCGATAGCGGCGTCTACCGGCTCGACCTCGAGCAGGCGCGATAGCGCCTCAAGCTTGGCACCACCTTCGATACGTACCAGCCGCTGCTCGATACCTTCGGCGGTCTTGGTCTTGGTCTCGATCATGATCCTCAGCGGATCGACCAGGTAATGATCGACGATGCGTGAGATCTCATTAGGCAAGGTCGCGGAGAAGAACACACGCTGTGCATCTTGCGGCGTATCGGAGACCACGCGCTTGACGTCATCGATGAAGCCCATGCGCAGCATTTCGTCGGCTTCGTCGAGTACCAGCGCATTGAGGCCGTCGAGCTTGAGGCTGCCACGGTCGAGGTGGTCAATTACACGTCCCGGTGTGCCGACGACGACCTGGGCGCCGCGACGCAACCCACTGAGCTGTTCACGATATTCCTGGCCGCCGCACAGGCTAAGAACCTCGAGACCCTTGAGGTCACGGCCGTACTGGACGAAAGAAGCGGCAACCTGCTGCGCCAGCTCACGTGTAGGCGCAAGCACCAGCACTTGTGGCTGACGACGCTTGAGGTCAAGACGCGACAACAGCGGCAAGGCAAAGGCAGCGGTCTTGCCCGTACCGGTCTGAGCCTGGCCCAGCACATCGCGCCCTTCGAGTAGCGCAGGAATGGTTTTAGTCTGAATCAGGGAGGGCGTCTCATATCCCAGTGATTCGAGCGTAGAAAGAAGAACAGACGGCAGCGAAAGCTCGGCGAAAGTCGACGAGGCAGCGGGAGTCGTGGTCATGTCACACCTTGGATAGCCGGAGCGAACCGGCGGAAAAATTCAAGGCGCCTTCATTGCCCATCGGCCGCTCGGCCTGGGGCATCGAAACAAAAGGCGCCGGTCGCAGCACCTGCGTCCTGTCGCATACGCGACAGCTGTGGCGACCTTACGCGTCATTGCGCGCCATCGATGCGGCAAGCGCTCTCACGGCCGGCTCGAAGCGAGCGGGCAATGCGCCTTGCGCAGAAACGTCCTCAAGGTCCAACCACATTATGAGTGGAAGGCACATCGCACAGGGACGAATACAGGATGGAGGGGTCAACACATGCGAGGAAATGGCATACTACCATCGACTAATGGCTTTGCCCAATCTTAATTCATCCATCAAGCCTATTCGCTTATCGAGAGAGCTCCCCATGCCGACGCTGTGGATCGATGCCGACGCGTGCCCCCGTCACGCCCGCGAGATCATCGTGCGTGCCGCCGAACGTACCCAGACCCCGACACGCTTCGTCGCCAATCACCGCCTGCCCCTGCCGCCCTCGGCCTGGGTCAGCGCGCTGGCCGTTCCCGGGGGGTTCGATGCCGCCGACGACGCCATCGTCGACCGAGTGGCGCCGGGCGATCTCGTCGTCACCGCCGACCTCCCCCTGGCGGAAGCCGCGCTGGCACGCGGCGCCGAGGTCATCACCAATCGTGGCGAAACGCTGACCCGCGACAGCATCCGTGCCCAGGTGCAGATGCGTGACTTCATGGAAACCCTACGCGCCAGCGGCGAGCACACCGGCGGCCCCTCGCCCTATGGCGATGTCGAACGGCGCACCTTCGCCAATGCGCTCGATCGCTGGCTGACACGTGCCCAGCAGCGACGCTGATACATCGCCCTCGCCGTCTGTCGGGCTTCACCGAGCGTCGCGAATGCCCTGCCCCGGCAACCGTTCACGGTCATGGGGACGCTCCAGATCCAGCAACGGCCCCTGGGGGACGATGCGTGTCGGGTTGATGGTGTCGTGGCTATAATAATAGTGACGCTTTATATGATCGAAATTCACCGTCTCGGCAATGCCCGGCCACTGGTACAGTTCGCGCAGGTAGTTCGACAGGTTGGGGTAATCCTCGATGCGCCGCAGATTGCACTTGAAGTGCCCGTGATAGACGGCATCGAAGCGAACTAGCGTGGTGAAAAGCCGAATGTCCGCCTCGGTAAACCACTCGCCGGCAAGGTAGCGCTGCGTGTCGAGCCGAGCCTCGAGCCGCTCGAGTGCCGCGAACAACGCCGTGACGTGTTTTTCGTAGACCGCCTGTTGCGTGGCGAAGCCGGCCTTGTAAACGCCGTTGTTGATGTGATCGTAGACGTCGGCGTTGACGGCATCGATGGTCTCGCGGAGATCCGCCGGGTAAAGATCCAGCCGGTTGCCAGTCAAATCATCGAACGCCCCGCCCAGCATGCGTACCAAGTCAGCAGACTCGTTGTTGACGATACGCCCTTCACGCCTATCCCACAGCGCCGGCACCGTCACGCGCCCGGTATAATCTGCGTCGGTCAGCGTATAGAGCTGATGGTGGTAATCAACACCATTGAGTGGATCGCCACTCGAGCCCTCGTCGATGGCATAGGACCAGCCCTGTTCCAGCATCAACGGACTGGTATGCGACACGCCGATCAACGCCTCGAGCCCCTTGAGCTTGCGCATGATCAGGGTGCGATGCGCCCATGGGCAGGCTAGCGACACGTACAGATGAAAGCGTCCTGCCTCGGCTTCGATACCCGGCTGCCCCTGCGGCCCCGGCGCACCATCCGGCGTCACCCAGTCACGCAACTGGGCGGACTCGCGAACGAATTCGCCGCCGTGCTTCTTGGTGTCGTACCACTGGTCGTGCCAACGGCCTTCGATCAACAGTCCCATACCTTTACTCCTACACCGATCCTGACGCTTATTGAGCGGATGGCCGATGCTTGACCAACCTCGATGCCGCTCAGCATAAAATGACTGACTCGATGCGCAAGCGCATTAAAGCGGCCTAATCGTTCGCTTCTATCGAATGTTCATCGCAGCAATCGATCACGGCTGCGTGCAGGGCCCCCGCTAGCGCCCGCGTCGCCGGCCCGGCGCGATCCCGGTCGCGAAAGATCAGTTGCATCGGCGTTTCGCGACGCCCCCCGAGCGCCAGGGGCAAGGGGGCAAGCGTTCCCATGCGCAATGCCTCGCGAATGCGTGTCGTCGGCATCCAGGCGAATCCCAATCCGCGGCCCAACATGTCGACCGACGTCACCAGGTGACTCAAGGTCCAGCGCTGCTCAGCCTTGAGCCATCCGGCGTCCATCGACTGGTGTAGCGCCGAGTCTCGCACCACCAGTTGACGATGCTGCTCCAGATCGCGCAAATCGAGTTCACGTCCCAGATGCTGCAAGGGATGCTCGGGGTGCGAGACGGCCAAAAACTCCACGTTGACCAATGGCTCGCCCAGAAAACCCTGGGCGGCGATGCCGGACACCACCAAATCGGCGCGTCCATCGTAGAGCATCTCGACACCGCCATTGAGCACGGTTTCATGCAATTGCACGCGAACATGGGGGTAGTGGCGCGAGACGCTGTCCAACGCATGCGCCAAGGCATCCGGCGGAAAGATCTGATCGACGGCGATCACCACCTCGGCTTCGAGCCCCTCGCCCAGGCGCCCGGCGACATCTTCCAGAGCCTCGGCGCTTTCCAGCAACTGCCGAGCACGGCGTAGCAACATGTCGCCCGCCTCGGTCAATCGCACCTGGCGCCCCACGGGTTCCAGGACCTGGACACCCAACTGCTCTTCGAGCTTGTGAACCGCATGATTGAGCGTGGAAGGACTCTTGTGCACGGCTTCGGCGGCACGCGCGAACCCACCATGATCGACCACGGCGGCGAGCATTCGCCATTGCGCTAACGTGACATTGACCATTCGATTATCCCGACGTTTAGGAGCAAAAATATGCGATTAATTTTCGAAAAATACGAACTAGAATGCCAGTCATAGTCATCAAGAGGATTCACCATGACACCTACGACGCAGACTGACCGCCAGATCAAACGCATTCGCGCTAGCCACCCAAGCCAGGACGGCGATGGTGTCAAGATCAAACGCCTCCACGACTTCGAGGGTGGGCTCGATCCATTTCTCATGCTCGACGAGCTGGGGTCCGATCAGCCCGATGACTATATCGGGGGCTTTCCACCGCACCCTCACCGAGGCATGCAGACGCTCACCTATGTCATCCATGGGGGGCTGACGCACGAAGACCACCTCGGTCACAGCAGCAGCATCCATGCCGGCGATGCGCAATGGATGCATACCGGACGCGGGATGATTCACTCCGAAATGCCATTGACCGACAGCCAAGGGCTTCACGCCTTTCAGTTGTGGATCAACCTTCCGGCACGCGACAAGCTGAGCACGGCCACTTACCGCGATATACGCGCTCAGGACATGCCACACCTTGAAGGGCAAGCTGGCCACTTGGTCGCCCTCGGTGGCCGCTGGCAAAACGCCACGGCCAGTGTCGACGGCCCTTTGGATGCCCTGGCCGGCGATGCCGGCGTCGCCGATGTGCGGCTCGAATCGGGCACCTTGTCGCTGACGCAGCTTGATGATGAAACCATGCTGGTATATGTCTACCTAGGCACGGTGAAGATTGGTAGCCAAGTGGTAAATGCTGGTCATCTCGCAGTGCTGGAGGAGGGGAATACGCTCACTCTGGAAGCTGACGGCAAGGCCGGTGCTTTGCTCTTGCGCGGCACTCCGCATCGCGAGCCCATCGCTCACTATGGGCCTTTTGTGATGAACTCACGAAATGAACTCGAAGCCGCTATGCAGGCCTATAGAGACGGTAGCTTGACCGACTAAGTTTATATCACTAACGTACAGCACGTGGCATAGGTAAGGGACTACCAACATAGCCACCTATGATAGGCAAGCCAATAACACTGGCCTGCCTATGCTGTATGCATGAACAGGATAGGCATTTCATATAACATGAGTTATCGTTTCGATGCCTTTTATCTATTTAACGTTCACGTATACGGCTTCTATTAATCATGTCGCGGATTCTTCATTCGCTGCCCCGCACCCATAAGTTACTCTTGTTACCGGTCGCCACCATGGTGACTGTGCTGGGCGTGCATAAAATCGTCACCGTCATCGACGACAATGGTGGCACTTCAGCCACCCACCAGATCACTCAAGACATCGGCGCTTCTCGTTCGGCGTCTCCCTCGGTCTCGGGCAACGCCCTTGATAGCTTGGAAACCGTCACCACGCGTAACATTCCGCTGAGCGAACTCAAGGCTCAGGAAATCGTCGATGTCGATTTCATCGATAAGGTGCATGTGGCTGATGACACGGTGGCCGAGACACCGGCTTCCGAGGCTCACCCTCACCTCTCTACCGAGGCGCTTCACGCTGCCATTCAGATCCCAGAGTTATTGTCCGAGGACGAGCTCGATGAAGAAGCACTTGGCGGTACGTCCTATGAAGACTTCTCCATCGACCCCGCAGAACTGTACGATCCTGGTGGCTCACCGGAGCTGGATCGCGAGATTGCCGCACAACAGGATTTCGTGCCGGAGTGGCAAACCTATACCGTTCAGCCTGGCGACACCTTCGCCGTAACGGCCGAGCGCACGCTTGGGCTAGGCTACAGCACGGTCATGAATATCCTCGACAGCATGCCCGACAAGAAAGTCCTGACACGCTGGCGAGTAGGTGGCTCGTTCGATTACAAGCTCGACGAGGACGGCGACCTGCTGGCATTGCGCGTCATGAAGAATGCCCGCAGGGGATATCTGATCAAGCGCAAATCCCCCGAAGACGACTTCGACGTTTCCAATGTCACCAAGGCAACCGAAGCCACCCAGCGTCTATTCGCCGGTACGGTCAGCGGTAGCTTTACCCTCTCGGCGCAGTCCACCGGCCTTTCCAGCGCCGAAGTAGCCCAGTTAACGAACCTGCTCTCGAAGAAACTGGATTTCCGCCGCAACACGCGTGCCGGCGACCGCTTTCAGGTACTCGTCGAATCCGACATGCTAGAAGGCGAAAGTGTCGATTCGCGCATTCTCGCTGCCCAGTATCAAGGTCAGCGCATGGACCTGACTGTGGTGCGCAACAGTGCCGATGACCGTTTCTATACGCCCGACGGGCAGAGCCTGGATCCAGCCTTCAACCGCTACCCATTCGAGGGTCACTATCGCATCAGTTCACCCTTCAACCTGCGGCGTCACCATCCAATCACCGGACGCATCAGCCCACATCGGGGCACGGACTTTGCCATGCGCACCGGGACTCCGGTCGATTCCCCCGCTGCAGGCCGCGTCATCAAGTCCGCCTTTCAACCCAATGGCGCCGGAAAGTATCTCGTGATACGTCATGATAACGGCTACAAGACGCGCTACATGCACCTCTCCAAGCGGCTCGTGTCGGAAGGAGAGCGTGTCGAGATGGGCGAAAAAATCGCACTCTCCGGCAATACCGGCGGCAGTACAGGCCCGCACCTGCATTACGAAGTGATGGTCAATAACCGCTCCGTGGATGCCATGCGCGTCAAATTGCCCGAAAACCAGAGTCTGGAAGGCAAGCAGTTGGCGGCGTTCAAGAAAGAGTCCAAGCCATTGCTCGCCAAGTTGGAAAGCGACAGCGATGCACCAGCCATTGCCAGCGTGCATCTCAACGAGGAGCCGGGCGACGAAGGCTAGCGGCGCCTGGACGCCAGTCCCACAAACCGCCCCACCCAACGGGGCGGTTTGCATTTCAGCCTTCTCGATCGTCGCCGCGGCCCGAAAAACGCCCGCCGCCCAACAGCTGATCGCCCCCCATGGCGATATCGCCACGGCGCCCTTCCAGCGACCATTCGGTCGCATGCTCACCTTCGCTCTTGGCATCGACGAGCGGGTAATTGAGGCCAAGATCATCGGCCGCTTCGCGGAAAAGGTCCGGCCGCACGCAACGTATCAGGCATTCCTCGAGCGTTGGCGTGGCGACATCCAAGTGCTGCCAACGCCGCATCTGTTCGGCGTACCAACGTAGATGAGACCGCCAAGGGAAGTTCGCGGCATGACGATGGAACACACTCATGCCATGCGCCGCCGGTGTACCTTCCGCCGCCATGCTTTCCTCCACCACGGTGGGCGGCACATCCAAATAGCCCTTTTCACACATCATGCGTGCCGCCTCGACACGCTGCGCCGGGGCATCCAGCCAGGCGCAAGCCTCGAGTAGCGCTCGTAGCACCGCGCGATGCGTCGCCGGATAGGCGTCGGCCCATGCCTCGCGTACCGCAAAGACTTTTTCCTGCCCGTGCTGCCAAATGTCATGACTGCCGATCAACACGCGGCCACTACCACGACGTGCCGCGAGTGTATTCCAAGGCTCGCCGACACAGTAACCATCCAGCCAACCGGCTTCGAGTTGCTCCGCCACCAAGGGCGGGGGCACCACGCGCAGTTCGAGATCACGATCAGGGTCGACGCCGCCTTCCGCCAGCCAATAACGCAGTTGATAGCGGTGTGAAGAAAAGGGATACACACTAGCGAAACGCAACGCCGGTTCACCGGCGGCTCGCCGTTGGCGGACCACCGCCGCCAGTGCGCGGGCGGAGATTGGTGTCTGCGCCATGGCCACGGGATCGGCTGCCTGCATACTGGCATACAACGTATTGGATACGGTGATGGCATTACCACCGAGGTTCAGCGTCAACGCCGAGAACATGGGCATAGGGCGTCCATCAAGTCCCAATGTCGAGGCCAGCGGCATCAAGGGCAGCATCTGCGCACCATCGAGGAGCCCGAGCTGCATAGCATCGCGCACACCAGCCCAGGACGACTCGACTTGCAGCGTCACATCCAGTCCATGCGCCGCGAAAAAGCCACGTTCTCGCGCCACCACCAGTGGCACAGCATCGTTGAGCGGCAATATACCCAGGGTCAGCGTATCGCGCTCGGGCGAGGGCCACTCGCCTCGAGGCGTTTGGGGCTCGTTCATCATTGTCTCCTACGACTCGACGTCATCGCTGGCCAGGACGGCCTGAGCCACCTCATGAATGGTCAACCGACGGTTCATGGCGTGCTTGCGTAGCCACTGATAGGCAGCGTCTTCGCTGAACGCGTGCGTTTCCATCAAGTGACTCTTCGCCCGTTCAATGGTGCGCCGCTGCGAGAGCGTGGTCTGAGTCTTGGTTAGTTCGCCCTTGAGAGCACGATGCGCTTCGAAGCTGGCAATCGCCACGTTGACCATCGAGCGCACCAGCGCCGGCTGTACGTCTTCGACCACGTAGGCGCTGACGCCGGCACTCGTCGCTTCGCGCGTCAAGTCCGGCGTTTCTTCCTCGGCAAGCATGATCATCGGCTTGGGAAAGCGACGACCCAGTTGCCCCATGTGTTCCAAGGTATCGCGACTGGGCAGCGCCGCATCGATGATCACCGCATCCGGTTTGACGCGCGTCATGATGGCATAGAGGTCGTCATGCTCATCGGCACGCGTCACGACCTCGAACCCCGCGTCGCGCAACGCATGTTCGAGTGCTCGCGAGCGTTCCGGACGAGCATCCACGATCAGCACCTTCACGGTCATGCGCTCTCCTCCCCTGGGTGCTTGTCGATTTGTAATGCAGGTTACATGCCAGGCAATGCCCTGCGACAGCCCATGCCACACGGCCTCTGCACATCAGCGGTGCGTCATCGACGCATTATAAAGGTGCGATAGCGCCTCAAGACGCACCAAAAGTATGCCAATGAGCCGCTTTGGACCGATAAGCCCGGGCATTCATCATCACCCTGTGCCATTGGCACGCCTTTTGCCTTTTATAGGGCAGAAAGACGTGGACCAGGCTCGCCAAGTGAGTACGAGTGCGTCGAACCCCCGGACCCGGCCCTTCATACCGAAGGTCGCCGATGTCGCGTTCGATCTCCGCTACTCCAACGTTAGAGGATGAGCCATGGAAATCCGCAACAAAGCCAACAAGATCCGTCTGTTCAGTTTCAAGAGTCCGCAAATGCGGGCCTTCCACCTCTCCTGGTTCGCCTTTCACATCTGCTTCTTCGGGTGGTTCGGCATCGCCCCGCTGATGGCGGTGGTGCGCGATGATCTCGGCCTGACCAAGACCCAGATCGGCAACACCATCATCGCATCGGTGGCAATAACCGTTATCGTGCGGCTGGCGATCGGCGTGCTCTGCGACAAGATCGGCCCGCGCAAGGCCTATACCTGGCTTTTGTGCCTGGGCTCGCTGCCAGTGATGATGATCGGCTTCGCCGACAGCTTCGAAAGCTTCTTCATGGCGCGCCTGGCAATCGGTGCGATCGGCGCCTCGTTCGTCATCACTCAGTACCATACCTCGGTGATGTTTGGGCCCAACGTGGTCGGCACCGCCAATGCCACTACCGCCGGCTGGGGCAACCTGGGCGGTGGCACCACGCAAATGTTGATGCCGCTGGTGTTCGCCGGGATCATGATGCTCGGAGTCGAAGCCACGCTGGGCTGGCGCCTGGCGATGGTGGTGCCGGGGATCGTGCTTTTCTTGACCGGCATCGCTTACTACTTCCTGACCCAGGATGCCCCGGACGGCAACTTCGATGAGCTGCGCGAGCGTGGCGAGCTGCCGCGTGCCGAGAAGGAATACAGCATGCGCAGCACCTTTGGCGCGGCCGCCAAGGACGTTCGTGTATGGGCACTATTCGTGATCTACGCCGCCTGCTTCGGCGTAGAGCTGACTATCAACAACATCGCCGCCATCTATTTCTTCGACAACTTCGAACTCGATCTGGCCACCGCCGGGCTGATAGCCGGGTTGTTCGGCCTGATGAACTTGTTCGCGCGGACGCTGGGCGGGGTTTTCTCGGACCTCTTCGCCCGTCACGGCGGACTCAAGGGACGTGTGCGTTGGCTATTCATCGCCATGTTCTGCGAAGGCATCGCGCTGATGTTCTTCGCCCAGATGCAGGTGCTGGCCTTGGCCATCGGTATCATGCTGGTGTTCAGCCTTTTCACTCAAATGGCCGAAGGCGCCACCTTCGGCGTCGTGCCTTTCGTCAACCGTAACGCGCTGGGTGCAGTCGCCGGCATCGTCGGAGCAGGTGGCAATGCCGGGGCCGTGGCAGCCGGCTTCCTGTTTCGCGCCGAATCGCTTTCCTATCAGCAGGGCCTTTTGTACTTGGGCATGGCGGTAATGGTGGCGTCGTTCTTTACCTTCCTGGTGCGCTTCTCACCGCAGGTGCTAGCTGAAGAAGACGCCGCCTACCGCGACGCCGCAGGAGACGCCGCTGCACCGGCCGCCCTGTCGCTCCGCTGAAGCCCGGCAAGCGCAAGAAAGAGAACCGCCGCCCTTCCAGGCGGCGTTCTTGGCTTTGCTTGTCCTAACGCTTAGTAATCAATTGTTGGCTTTCTCGGTAGCCACGCCGGGGACGGGCGCCACTATCGGCTTGACGAGCATCTTGCTGGCGACATAGTAGACCACCGCCCCCAGCGCCGAGCCGGTAAACCAGCCGTAATCGTAGAACCAGGTCCAGGCCCCCGTCGCCAACGAGAATACGGTCAGCGCCACCGGCACGAAGAAGGCGATGAAGCCCGCCGGGTTGTAGGCCGGGTAGGCGGCGCCATCCTTGTATAGGCTGGCGACGTCGAGTTGCTGGCGCTTGATCAGGAAGTAGTCGACGATCATGATCCCGGCGATCGGGCCCAGCAGGCTCGAATAGCCCAGCAGCCAGTTGGAGTACAGGCTCTCGAGGGTCACGTCGGAGACGATCACGCCGGCCTTCTGCAGCAGGTCGTAACCCATCAGCAGCACCCCGACCAGGCCGGTCATCAGCGTGCCGCGGGTCTGGTTGATCAGCTTGGGGGCGATGTTCTGGAAGTCATTGGTCGGCGATACGATGTTGCCGGCGGTATTGGTCGAGATCGTCGCGACGATGATGAAGAACATGGCGATGACCACCCAGAACGGGCTGTCGATGCGCCCGATCAGGCTGACCGGGTCGGACACCGTCTCGCCGACCAATGACGCCGATGCCGCGGTCATCACCACCCCCAGCGAGGCGAAGAAGAACATGGTCAACGGCAAGCCGATGATCTGACCGACGATCTGGTCCTTCTGGCTCTTGGCGAAGCGGCTGAAGTCGGGAATGTTCAGCGACAGCGTGGCCCAGAAGCCCACCATGGCCGTCAGCCCAGCGAAGAAATAGCCATAGACCGGGGCACCCTCGGGGCGCGAGGGCGGCTGGCTCAACAGCTCGGTCATTGACACATGTGGCACGGCCCACACCATCAAACCAACAGCCACCGCCAACAGCAACGGGGCCGAGAGGGTTTCCAGCCACTTGATCGACTCGGCCCCACGGATCACCACATACAGATTCATGGCACCGAACAGGAAGAAGCCGATCACCTCGCCGAGCCCTTCCAGCGCACGCCACGGCGGAAAGATCGCCGCCAGCAACAAGTGGATCGCCAGCCCGCCGAACATCGTCTGGATGCCGAACCAGCCGCACCCCACCAGCGCCCTGATCAGACAGGGCACGTTGGAGCCGCGAATACCGAACGACGAGCGCAGCACCACCGGAAACGGAATGCCGAACTTGGTGCCCGGATAGGCGTTCAGCGTCAGCGGCACCAGGATCACGATATTGGCGATCAGGATCGTGATCAGCGCCTCGCTCACCGAGAGACCGAAATAAGCGGTCAGGATGCCGCCCAGGGTGTAGGTCGGCACGCAAATCGACAGACCGACCCATAGGGCAGCGACGTTCCAGCGCGACCAGGTACGCTCCTCGAGCCGTGTCGGGGCGATATCCTCGTTGAAGCGTGAACTCCCGCGAACGTCGTCGCCCACCTCGAGCTCGACGAGTTCGCCACGCTGCACCGAGCGTGATGTGTTTGCCGTCATTGTTGTTGTCTCCTCATGCGGCCGCCAACTCCCCGCACCGGGAAGCCGTACGTTGTATTGAATACTGACTATCGCTCGCCACTTTCCCGCAAAAAGCATGCCCAACCTGGCGTTTTGATGAAGAGGCCTCCTTGAAAGCCGTCCCCGTCGACCTCGTCCATTTATAACAAGTCATTGATTTCAATAAACCAATCAATCTTGCCTACTCCGTCAACTTTTCAGACATACCGTTAATACGCATACCACGCATGCTTTTTCGGGCTAGATGGCAAGCATCCTGACACTCTAGACAATTTCTAAAATGGTGCATAAAAACGCTTCCCGGCATACTCGCGCACCTTGATTAAGTTAATAAATACCTGTTTTTAAATAGGAAATTTTTATATTTTTTAAACAAATAAATTGGTGCACACCTTGCAGCCTTATAGGGAATTCTTTGTAAATTAATGAGTTACGATCATTTAAAGTCATTCCAAAAAAATTAAAAACAACTTGAAATGACACCTTATGAACGACTATGTTTTGATTATCCTGACTCAATAGACAGGTTTCATAAAAATCGATTCCATGCATGGCGACGCACGACGAGCGTTAACAACAAGCACAAGATGAGGATCTATTGATGGAAAAGGTGAAGATCGGCTTGATCCAGATGGCCCTGAAGACCGAGACCGACCTCGAGCCGGCCGCCATCCGCGACGCCATGAACGAGGCGCACTTGCCGTACATCGAGCAGGCCGCCGAAGCCGGCGTTCAGGTGCTGTGTTTCCAGGAAGTCTTCAACCAGCCCTACTTCTGCCCCAGCCAGGACAAGAAGTGGTACGCCGCCGCCGAGAAGGTGCCCGAAGGGCCAACCTGCCAGATGATGCAGAAGCTCGCGGCCAAGCACCACATGGTGATCATCGTGCCGATCTACGAGGAAACCGTCACCGGCATCTATTACAACACCGCGGCGGTGTTCGATGCCGACGGCAGCTATCTCGGCAAGTATCACAAGACGCACATTCCGCAGGTCGCCGGCTTCTGGGAGAAGTACTTCTTCAAGCCCGGCAAGTCGGACTGGCCGGTCTTCGACACCGCCTACGGCAAGATCGGCGTGTACATCTGCTACGACCGCCACTTCCCCGAAGGCTGGCGCGCCCTGGCGCTCAACGGCGCCGAGATCATCTTCAACCCCTCGGCCACCGTCGCCGGCCTGTCGCAGTACCTGTGGGAACTCGAGCAACCCGCCTCGGCCGCCGCCAACGGCTGCTTCGTCGCCGCCATCAACCGTGTCGGCACGGAAGCACCGTGGAACATCGGCGAGTTCTACGGCAACTCCTACATCGCCAACCCGCGCGGCCAGATCGAGGCCAAGGCCAGCGCCAGCGAGGACGAGCTGCTGATTCACGAGGTCGATCTGGCAATGGTCCGCGAGATTCGCAACACCTGGCAGTTCTTCCGCGACCGCCGGCCCGAGACCTATACGCGGCTCACCGACGGCGAATAATCGGTCTGCTGGAAACGGACTGCGCTTGCCAATACGGCGTTGAACAAAGCCTCAAGGTGCTCATTTACACCAGTAAACTGGAGCGCCAGCCCGGTCCGCGCTTTCGCCTTTGTTCGCCTTGTCTTGGCTTCGCTCGTCGCGTTTCTGGCTAGACCTCGGACAACTGATGCACCGATTCAGCAACCCGATAAGACAACAATTCCAAGAGGTGAGAGACCATGACCATCCTGATCCGTGGCGGCACCGTCGTCACCCATGACGCCACCTACCGCGCCGACGTGCTCTGCGTGGACGGCAAGATCGCCGCCGTCGGCCCCGACCTCGAAGCCCCGGCCGACGCCGAAGTGATCGACGCCGGCGGCCAGTACGTGATGCCCGGCGGCATCGATCCGCATACCCACATGCAGTTGCCGTTCATGGGCACCGTGGCCAGCGAGGACTTCTACACCGGCACCGCCGCCGGGCTCGCCGGGGGCACCACCACGATCATCGACTTCGTGATCCCCAGCCCCGGCCAGCCGCTGATGGAAGCCTTCGAGACCTGGCGCGGCTGGGCCGAGAAGGCCGCCGGCGACTACGCCTTCCACGTCGCGGTGACCTGGTGGGACGACAGCGTGCACGAGGACATGGGCACCCTGGTGCGCGAGCATGGCGTCAACAGCTTCAAGCACTTCATGGCCTACAAGAACGCCATCATGGCCACCGACGACATCCTGGTGGCCAGCTTTACCCGCTGCCTGGAACTCGGCGCGGTGCCCACCGTGCATGCCGAGAACGGCGAACTGGTCTACCACATGCAGCAGAAGCTGCTCGCCCAGGGCCTCACCGGCCCCGAGGCGCATCCGCTGTCGCGCCCGCCCCAGGTCGAGGGCGAGGCCGCCAGCCGCGCGATTCGCATCGCCGGCACGCTGGGTGCGCCGATCTACGTGGTTCACGTGTCGTGCCGCGACGCCCTCGACGAGATCACCTATGCCCGCCGCCAGGGCCAGCCGGTCTACGGCGAGGCACTCGCCGGTCACCTGATGATCGACGACAGCGTGTATCGCGACAAGGACTGGGCCAGGGCCGCCGGCCACGTGATGAGCCCGCCGTTTCGCAGCAAGGAGCACCAGGACGCGCTGTGGACCGGACTGCAGTCCGGCAACCTGCAGACCACCGCCACCGACCACTGCTGCTTCTGCGCCGAGCAGAAGGCGATGGGCAAGGACGACTTCACCAAGATTCCCAACGGCACCGCCGGGATCGAGGATCGCATGGCGGTGATCTGGGACGAGGGCGTCAATGGCGGGCGCATCTCGATGCAGGACTTCGTCGCCGTCACCTCCACCAACACCGCCAAGATCTTCAACATGTACCCGCGCAAGGGCGCGATCCAGGAAGGCGCCGACGCCGATCTGGTGGTCTGGGACCCCAACGGCACGCGCACGATCTCCGCCAAGACCCACCATCAGAACGTCGACTTCAACATCTTCGAGGGCAAGACGGTACGAGGCATTCCGCGCCATACCATCAGCCAGGGCAAGTGGGTGTGGCGCGATGGCCAGGAGCTGCACGCCGAGCGCGGCGCCGGTCGCTATATCGAGCGGCCCGCCTATCCCGGCGTCTATGACGTGCTCAAGAAACGCGCCGAGCGCAACGCGGCCACCGCCGTCGAACGCTGAGAACCGTAAACCAATAACAATGTCTCGGCCCGCTCCGAAGCCCGGCGCATAGCGACAGGCTTCGGACGAGGCGAAGGAGTTCACCGTGACCCATCCTCTCAACCACCTGCCGCGTGCCGGTGACGGCACCCGCGATGGTGCCTCGCTCGAGGCCAACTTCAGCGACCTGCACCCGCCGCTGACCCAGCGCCAGGCGTTCATCGAGAGCCAACGCTGCCTGTACTGCTACGACGCGCCGTGCGTCGAGGCCTGCCCGTCGGACATCGACATCCCGCGCTTCATCCGCGAGATCGCCGAGGACAATATCAACGGCGCCGCCCAGACCATCCTCGAGGAGAACATCCTCGGCGGTAGCTGCGCCCGGGTCTGCCCCACCGAGATCCTCTGCGAGCAGAGCTGTGTGCGCAATCACGACGCCGAGTGCCAACCGGTGCTGATCGGGCTGCTGCAACGCCACGCCGTCGACCACATGCACTTCGACGGCCATCCGTTCGTGCGCGCCGCCGATACCGGCAAGCACATCGCCATCGTCGGCGCCGGACCGGCCGGACTCTCATGTGCCCACCGGCTGGCCACCTTCGGCCACCGGGTGACGATCTTCGAGGCCGAGGCCAAGCCCGGCGGGCTCAACGAGTACGGCATCGCCAAGTACAAACTGGTCGATAACTACGCCCAAAAGGAGATCGCCTTCCTGCTCGAGATCGGCGGCATCGAGATCCGTCACGGCCAGCGCCTGGGCGACAACCTCGCTCTCGACACTCTGCAGCGCGACTACGATTCGGTGTTCCTCGGCCTCGGTCTCGGCGCCAGCCGCCAGCTCGGCCTGACCGGGGAACACGCCCCGGGGTTGATGCCCGCCACCGACTACATCCACCAGCTGCGCCAGACCGACGACCTGGGCCGCCTCGCCGTGGCCAGGCGCTGCGTGGTGATCGGCGCCGGCAATACCGCCATCGACATGGCGGTGCAGATGGCGCGGCTCGGCGCCGATGCGGTCACCCTGGTCTATCGCCGCGGGGTCGAGTCGATGGCCGCCACCGGCCACGAGCAGGAGATCGCCAAGGCCAACGGAGTGCGTATCGTCACCTGGGCCCAGCCCGATCGGATCCTGCTCGACTATGCCGGACGCGTGGCCGGCATGCGCTTCGCGCGCACCGAATCCCGCGGCGGTGCACTCGCCGCCACCGGCGAGACCCTCGACATACCCGCCGACGCGGTCTTCACGGCGATTGGCCAGGCCTTCGACGACGCCAGCCTGAGCGACGTTCGTGCCGGGCAGCTTGGCCGGGAAGCCGGCAAGATCGAGGTCGACGGTAACTTTCGCACCCGCCTCGCCGGCGTGTATGCCGGCGGCGACTGCATCGCGGCTGGTCAGGATCTAACCGTTCAGGCCGTGCAGCACGGCAAGCTGGCCGCCCAGGCCATCCACAACGACATCATGGCCCAGCAGGAGGTGGCGTAATGAAGGCATCCGCGAAAAAGCCCGACGTCGACCTGAGCATCGAATTCGCCGGCATCCGCTCGCCCAACCCGTTCTGGCTGGCGTCCGCCCCGCCCACCGACAAGGCCTACAACGTCGAGCGCGCCTATGAGGCCGGCTGGGGTGGCGTGGTCTGGAAGACCCTCGGCGAGGACCCGGCACCGGTCAACGTGTCGTCGCGCTACTCGGCGCACTTCGGCAAGAACCGCGAGGTGCTGGGCTTCAACAACATCGAGCTGATCACCGATCGCAGCCTGGAGATCAACCTGCGCGAGATCACCGAGGTCAAGAAGCGCTGGCCCGATCGCGCGCTGATCGTCTCGATCATGGTGCCCTGCGTCGAGGAGAGCTGGAAGGCGATCCTGCCGTTGGTGGAGGCCACCGGCGCCGACGGCATCGAGCTCAACCTGGGCTGCCCCCACGGCATGCCCGAACGCGGCATGGGCGCCGCGGTGGGGCAGAACCCCGACTTGATAGAGCGGGTCACGCGCTGGTGCAAGCAGTACTATTCCAAGCCGGTGATCGTGAAGCTCACGCCCAATATCACCGACATCCGCGTTGCCGCTCAGGCGGCGATGCGCGGGGGCGCCGACGCCGTCTCGCTGATCAACACCATCAACTCGATCACCTCGATCGACCTGGACAACATGGTCGCCAAGCCCACCGTGGGCAGCCAGAGCACCCACGGCGGCTATTGCGGCGCGGCGGTCAAGCCGATCGCCATGAACATGGTCGCCGAGATCGCCCGCGACCCGGCGACCCGCGGTCTGCCGATCTGCGGCATCGGCGGCATCTCCAACTGGCGCGATGCCGCCGAGTTCGCCGCGCTGGGTGCCGGCGCGGTGCAGGTGTGCACCGCCGCCATGCTCCACGGTTTCCGTATCGTCGAGGAGATGCAGGACGGCCTGGCGCGCTGGATGGCCGAAAAGGGCTATCGCAGTCTCAGTGATTTCTCCGGCAAGGCGGTGGCCAACACCACCGACTGGAAGTATCTGGACATGAACTTCCAGACCATCGCGCACATCGACCAGGACAAGTGCATCCAGTGCGGGCGCTGCTACATCGCCTGCGAGGACACCTCGCACCAGTCGATCGCCAAGCTGGTCGACACCGCCGGGGCGCGGCGCTACGAGGTCATCGAGGAAGAGTGCGTGGGCTGCAACCTGTGCCAGATCACCTGCCCGGTCGAGGACTGCATCAGTATGGTCCCGCAGGAAAGCGGCAAGCCCTACATGAGCTGGAACGAGGACCCGCGCAATCCGTTTCGTGAGTCCGCCTGAACGCGTTGCTGCCCGTTCGAGCGGCGCCCCTGGCAGCCGCCGGGGGTGTGGCCCTCAAGGGTCACCTCACGGCGATAGCCCTATCCCCCGCAAGATGACGCTGGTCACTGACTGCACCGCATGCTCGAACTGGGTGTCGTCGAGGGGTGCATCATCGTTGAGAAGATAGATCTGGTAATCGAAGTCGGCGTAATGCTGAGTCGACGCCCAGATCATGTACAGCAAATAGGATGGCTCCACAGGCCAGATCTGCCCCGCCTCGACCCATTCACGTATCTTCGCTTCCTTGAGCTTGGCCCATTCATAGAGGTTATCGCGAAGCGAATCGCCGATGACCGCGCCACCTTGCATGACTTCGGCCGCCCAGACCTTGGACCCTGCCGCGCGGCCGCGCGAGTGGTTCATCTTGGCGCGAATATAGGTAGACAGCACGATACGCGGATCGTCGTAAAGCTCGAAGCACAGCGCATCCTGCTTCCACACCTCGAGCAGTTCGAGCAAAACGTCACGGTAAAGCTCTTCCTTGGTGGAAAAGTAGTAATGCACATTGGACTTGGGGATCCCCGCTAGTTGCGCGATATCCCCCATCGAGGCGCCGGCATACCCTTTCTCGGCAAACACCTGCTCCGCCGCCAGCAGGATCTTCTCCACGTTCTGCTGACGAATCCATCCCTTGCGTCTGGCCATTGTCCTCTCAATCCGGTTGAATCCTCACGCGATGGTGCGAGTCTACCACCCCCTCGTCACACTGGCGCCACGCAACCCTCCCACCCCCCGCGTCCTGCCAATACTCGAGGGTCAGGGTTGCGATATACCGATCTAATAGCGCACTGTGAATGATCAGGACCGATCACCTAAAGGAGTTCACTATGACCATCGCGCAAGGCGACAAGCTACCCAGCGTCACCCTCAAGACCAACGGCGCCGAGGGCCCCGAGGACATCTCCACCGGTGAACTGTTCGCCGGCAAGCGCGTGGTGCTGTTCGCCGTGCCCGGCGCCTTCACCCCGGGCTGCTCCAACACCCATATGCCAGGCTTCGTGATCAATGCCGACGACATCCTCGCCAAGGGGGTGGACACCATCGCCTGCCTGGCCGTCAACGACGCTTTCGTTCTGGGTGCCTGGCAGCAGAATCAAAACGCGCAGGCGATCACCATGCTCGCCGATGGCCACGCCGATTTCACCCGCGCCATCGGCATGGAGAAAGACGCCAGTGGCGCCGGCATGGGCACACGCAGCCAGCGTTACGCCATGATCGTCGACGATGGCGTGGTGAGCTACCTGGGCGTCGATGAAAAGGGCGTCAAGAAAAGCAGCGCCGAAACCATTCTCGCCAATCTGTAAGTCCGCTCTGCATCACCGTCCCCATGGCCCGCCTCTCGGCGGGCCATTTCGTAAGCGCCTCCCCGGCTTTCGTGGCGACGTCCTCGCCAGCCTTTTCGAGCTAGACTGATAACGCCCTTCAAGACAAGGAGATAACACGCGATGACGCTATTCGACCTCACCGGCAAAACGGCGCTGATCACCGGCTCGTCCGGCGGTCTCGGTTATGCCATGGCCAAGGGCCTGGCGGACGCCGGTGCCCAGGTGATCTTGCATGGACGCAATGTCGAAAAATTGCAGCGTGCCCACCAGGCACTCGCGGAAGAACATCACGACGTGCGCACCGTGTCGTTCGATGTCACCGACGAAACCGCCATCGAGCAAACCCTTGTCGACCTGGGCGCTCAAGGCGTCGACATCGACATCCTGGTCAACAACGCCGGCATCCAGCTACGTAAACCGCTCATCGATACACCACGCGAAGAGTGGCAGACCGTACTCGACACCAATCTCAGCAGCGCCTTTCTTGTGGGACGCCACGTCGCCAGACGGCTGATCGCACGCGGCCAGGGCGGCAAGATCGTCAATATCGGCTCGCTGATGAGCACGGTGGCCCGCCCTACCGTGGGTGCCTACACTGCCGCCAAGGGCGGGGTACGGCTACTCACGCAATCGATGGCCGCAGAGTGGGCCGAGCATGGCATTCAGGCCAACGCCATCGGCCCCGGCTACATGATTACCGAGATGACCCAGCCACTCGTCGACAAGCCCGAATTCAACGACTGGATCATCAACCGAACGCCTGCGCGCCGCTGGGGCACACCCGAAGACCTGGTTGGCAGCGTCGTTTTCCTGTCCTCGCCCGCCTCGAATTTCGTCAACGGCCAGATCATCTATGTCGACGGCGGCCTGCTCTCGGTGATTTAGGCCGCACCGCCCTTCCATGGTGCAACGAGACGGGCAAAATGCCCGTCCTGGGGCAGCGTTCCCCCTTTTCGCCACGTCACGGCACACCTTCACTCCCCGTCAGACAATCTAGTGGATTGTATTTAAAGAGAATTAACAAACATGGCACGCACTTCGCTATCTATAAGATACGAAGAACGCCAAACATCGAACCTGGTGCCCTCTTCCCCCTTTTTAGCGTCGTTGCCTGGCAGCGATGAACCGAGTGAGCTGGCGTGCTCCCCTAGTCCCCTTCTTGGGGACTTTTTTTTGCTCATCATCTTTTGGGGTCTCTTGCGTCCATCGGCCACACTACTCCTTTCGCTGCAATGGAATGCGTGCCATATGTTGCCCTTATCACGTCGCACCTGGCGCTTATCGATACTGACCATCACGTTCGCCGGCATGGCACTGCCCGCCATGGCGGCCATCGATCGCCCGGCACTCGAGGAAGCCGCACAACGTATCGGGGATTTACCCCGTACGCATACGCTACTGATGGCCGTCGACGGCGACACAGTCATCGAACGCGGCTGGCGCGGGCACGACGTCGACGAAACAGCCAACATCAAATCGCTCTCCAAGGTGCTGATCTCTGCATTGGTAGGCGCGGCCATCGCGCGTGACGTCATCCAGGGCGTCGATCAGCCGATCACTGAATTGCTCGGTGATCGCGTCCCCGCCGAGGTCGATCCGCGCGTCGCTGACATCCAGGTTGGCCATCTACTCTCCATGCAGGCGGGGCTGGAGCGCACCTCCGGCGCCAATTACGGTGGCTGGGTGGCCAGCGACGATTGGGTCGGCAACGCCCTGTCACGCCCCTTCGTCGCCGACCCCGGCGGGCGCATGCTGTACTCGACCGGCAATAGCCATCTGCTCTCTGCCGCGCTCACCGAGGCCAGTGACCGCGATACCCTCACGCTGATGCGCGAGTGGTTGGGCACGCCCCTGGAAATCGCAATACCGCCCTGGACGCGCGACCCACAAGGCATCTATTTCGGGGGCAATGAAATGGGGCTCTCGCCACGTGCCTTGTTGAAAATCGGTGAGCTATATCGGCAACGAGGCATGTTCGACGGCGAACGCGTGCTTCCCGCCGAATGGGTAGAGCGCTCCTGGCAAACGCGTACCCGCTCGCATTTCAATCAAGACGACTACGGTTACGGGTGGTTCATTACCCAGCTTGCCGACACGGCGGTTTATTATGGTTGGGGGTATGGGGGGCAGTTACTGTTCGTGGTACCGGCACATGACGCTACCATCGTCATGACCGCCGACCCCACGCCACCTTCCAATGGCAGCGATTATCTGGATCGTGTCAAGGCAGCTGCGACCGAACTGATCGAAGCCATCGATTGATATCGGCATCATGTCTTGCCGACAACACAGCCATCCCCCAACAAGGAGCCCACCATGTCAGCCTCTCATGAAAGCCAAGGCACTTGCCTGTGCGGCGCAGTCAGCCTTCGCGTGTCGCTCGCCAGTTACGGCGTGAGTGTATGCCACTGCCGCATGTGCCAAACCTGGAGTGGCGGTCCGATGCTTGCCATCGAAAGCGATGAGCCCATGACGTTCGAGGGCGAGGAAAACGTCAACGTTTATGCGTCTTCGGACTGGGCCGAACGCGGCTTCTGCCGGCAGTGCGGTACGCACCTCTTCTACCGTCTCGCCAACGGCCAGCACTACGCCTTTCCCGTGGGCCTGCTGGATGCCGGCGAACCCTGGGCGGTCGCCCAGCAGATCTTCATCGATGAAAAGCCCACCTTCTACGATTTCGCCAACGACACTCCCCGCCTGACCGGCGATGAGGTCTTCGCGCAATTCGCAGGCAGTGCCGGCAGCTAGGCACTGCTGCTAGCCAAGGAAGCGATGGCCCCGTTTGAAGCGGGGCCATCGAGCGTCAGGAAGGAAAGGAGAACTGCGCGCCCTCTCGGACGCCCGCCGACGGCCAGCGCTGGGTCACGGTCTTGCGCTTGGTGTAAAAGCGCACGGCGTCGGGCCCGTAGGCGGCCAGGTCGCCGAACAACGAGCGCTTCCAGCCGCCGAAGCTGTGATAGGACACCGGCACCGGCAGCGGCACGTTGATGCCGACCATGCCCACCTGGATACGATCGCTGAAGTAGCGCGCCGCCTCGCCGTCACGGGTGTAAATGCAGGTGCCGTTGCCATATTCGTGGTCGTCGATCAGCCGCATGGCCTCTTCCATTGTGCCGACACGCACCACCAACAGCACCGGCCCGAAGATCTCCTCGAGATAGCAGGTCATGTCGGGCGTGACGCGGTCGATCAGCGTCCCGCCGACATAAAAGCCATGCTCGTGCCCCGGTACCTGGATACGGCGACCATCGACCACGATATCGGCGCCCTGCTGCTCGGCGCTGTCGATGTGACCGCAGACTTTTTCCTGATGGGCCTTGGTGATCACCGGGCCGAAGTCATTGTCGGCGTCATGGAAGGGGCCGACCTTCAGGGTCTTCATCTGCGTCTGCATCTTGGCGATCAACGCGTCGGCGGTCTCGTCGCCCACGGCCACCGCCACCGACAGCGCCATGCAGCGTTCCCCCGAGGAGCCGAAGGCAGCTCCGTTCAGGGAATTGACCACGTTGTCCATGTCGGCGTCGGGCATCACGATGGCGTGGTTCTTGGCGCCGCCGAGGGCCTGGCAGCGCTTGCCGTTGGCACTGGCGCGCTGATAGATGGTTTCGGCGATCGGCGTGGAACCGACGAAGCTCACGGCCTTCACGCGGTCGTCGTCGAGCAGGGTATCGACCGCCTCCTTGTCGCCGTTGACCACGTTCAGCACGCCGGCGGGCAGGCCCGCTTCAAGGGCCAGTTCGGCGATGTAGAGCGCCGAGGTCGGGTCGCGCTCGGAGGGCTTGAGCACGAAGGTGTTGCCGCAGGCGATGGCCATGGGATACATCCACAGCGGCACCATGGCCGGGAAGTTGAACGGCGTGATGCCGGCCACCACGCCCAGCGGCTGGAACTCGCTCCAGGAGTCGATGCCGGGCCCGGTGTTCTTGCTGTACTCGCCCTTGAGCAGCTCCGGCACGCCACAGGCGTATTCCACGTTCTCGATGCCGCGCTGCAGTTCGCCCTTGGCGTCATGGACGATCTTGCCGTGCTCCTGGCCGATCAGCCGGGCGATCTCGTCGGCGTTCTGCTCCAGCAACTGCTTGAAGTTGAACATCACCCGCGCCCGCTTGGCGGGCGGCGTGTCGCGCCAGGCCGGAAAGGCGGCCTGGGCGGCGGCGATGGCGTCCTCGACGGTGGTCTTGCTGGCCAGGCTCACCTGGCCGCCGACCTCACCGGTGGAGGGATTGAAGATGTCCTGGGTGCGTCCTTCTCCGGCGACGCGTGAGCCGTTGATCAGATGGCCGAGTGTGGTCATGTATCACCTCTTGAATGCAACCGTAAGAGAAATGCTTGAGTGCCGGCGTTCCGATGCGCTTTCCGTGGACAAGTCTTCGCGAGGGCGCTGTAGACCCTTCCCTGGGCGCTACATCCGTCATCCATGACGGATGACCCTCGCTGCACCTTGTCCCCGGCGCGCATCTCGACAGGCGTCGTCTGATTTATTCCAGCTCGCCGATGGCGTCGCCCAGCCCATTGACGAGGCGATCGATCTCCTCGCGCTCGACGATGAACGGCAGGCCGAGCTGGATGGTGTCGCCGCCATAGCGCACGTAGAAGCCCTTTTCCCAGCACTTCATGGCGATCTCGAAAGGACGCCGCCCCGGCTCGCCGGGATACGGTTCGATCTGCAGGGCGCCGGCGAGGCCGTAATTGCGGATGTCGCTGATGTAGCGCGTCCCCTTGAGAGAATGCAACGCATTTTCGAAGATCGGCGCCATCTCTCTGACTCGCTCGATGAGGCGGTCGTTCTCGAGCACATCCAGCGCGGCCAGGGCGGCGGCACAGGCCACCGGGTGCCCCGAATAGGTATAGCCGTGGGGCAGCTCGAGCATGTAGTCGGGGCCGCCCTGCTCCATGAAGGTCCGATAGATCTCGCCCTGCACGATCACCGCGCCCATGGGCACCGCTCCATTGGTCAACTGCTTGGCAACATTGAGCAGATCCGGTACCACGCCGAACTCCTCGGCCCCGGTCATCGATCCCATGCGCCCGAAGCCGGTGATGACCTCGTCAAATATGAGCAAGATTTCATGCGCATCGCAGATCTCGCGCAGGCGCTTGAGATAGCCTTTGGGCGGCGGAATCACCCCGGCGGAGCCGGCCAGCGGCTCGACGATCACCGCCGCGATGTTGGAGGCATCATGCAGCGCGATCAGCTCCAGCAACTCGTCAGCGCGCTCGGCCCCGCGCTCGGGCATGCCCTGGGTGAAGGCGTTTTCCTTCAACAGGGTATGGGGCAGATGATCGGCATCCACGCCCTGGCCGAACACGGTGCGATTGGCACCGATTCCCCCCAGGCTGAAGCCGCCGAAGTTGACGCCGTGATATCCCTTGGCACGTCCGATCAGCTTGGTCTTGCTCGGCTTGCCCTTCTTGCGCCAGTAGGCACGCGCTATCTTCAGCGAGGTATCGGCACTCTCCGAGCCCGAGCCGGTGAAGAACACGTGATCGAGGCCCTGAGGCGTCAATTCCCGCAGACGATGGGCCAGCTCGAAGGCCTTGGGGTGGCCGTACTGGAAGGCCGGCGAGTAGTCCAGCTCGCCGAGCTGACGGCTGACCGCCTCGGTGATCTCGGGGCGGCAATGCCCCGCGCCGCAGGTCCACAGCCCCGAGAGCGCATCGAAGACTTGGCGACCCTGGGCATCGGTAAGGTAGCTGCCCTTGGCGCCCACGATGAGGCGTGGATCGCGCTTGAATTGCCGATTGCCGGTATACGGCATCCAGTAGGCGTCCAGCTGCTCCGGGCTCAAACCCGCCATGGGGGGAAACTCGCGATCCGACATGTCTTCTCCTGCCGATAGGCGGTGATGAATGGTGCTATCGAAAAAGCTAGGCGGGACGGCGGATAAGTTAAATCCAGAAATACTGAATCTCGTTCAAGTCACCGGTTAACTTTACGGGCCGGCAGGGCTATCCTCGCAGGTGTCCGTCGTCGAGATGAGGAATCCCGCCATGCCTTCCCGCAGCGAGACCCTGATGGGGCAGCCGAGCGATGCCGACCTGCGCCTGCTGAGGATCTACCGCAAGGTCGTGGAGTGCGGCGGGTTCTCCGCCGCCGAAGTGGAACTCAACATCAGCCGTGCGGCGATCAGCATGGCGATGAACGATCTGGAGACACGGCTCGGCCTGCGGCTCTGCCAGCGAGGACGCGGCGGCTTCGCCCTCACCGACGAGGGCGCCGAGGTCTACGATGCCACCCTCCAGCTGCAGACGGCCGTGGCGGGATTCCGGACACGCGTCAATGGCCTGCATGCCCGTCTCAAGGGCGAGCTCAGCATCGGCATCACCGATAATCTGGTGACCATGCCCGAGATGTATATCACCGATGCCCTCAGCGCGCTCAAGGCGCGGGGGCCCGAGGTGCGCATCAATATCCGCATGATTCCGCCCAGCGACATCGAACTGGGCGTGCTGGACGGTCGCTTGCATACCGGCGTGATCCCGGCGCTAAAGACATTGCCGGGGCTTGCGTATCTGCCGCTCTACGAGGAAGCGTCGCGGCTCTACTGCGCCGCCGATCATCCGCTCTTCGACGTCGAGGACGTGGACGAGGAGCGACTCGCGATACATGACGCCGTGGTGCCCGCCTACGCCCAGACGCCGGAGGTCAAGGCGTGCCATGCTCCGCTCAAGGCCGCCGCCTCGGCGACCGACCGCGAAGGCATCGCCTTCTTGATCCTGTCCGGCCGCTATATCGGCTACTTGCCGACCCACTATGCCGAGCGCTGGGTGCGCGACGGCCGCATGCGTGCCTTGAACCCCGAACGCTGGCATTACCTGACCCACTACAGCGCCATCACTCGCAAGGGCGCGCCGCCCAACCTGGTAGTGGAAAGCTACCTCGAGGAACTGGGTCGCCTGACCCGGGCCTCTGCCATCACGCCTGGCGACTGACCAGCACGATCCCCAGCAGAATCGCCGCCCCGCCGAGCAGGAAGTTCCAGCTCAAGGGCTCGTCCAGCAAGGCGGCGCCGAAGAGCACTCCGAAGATCGGTGACAGGAACGAAAACACACCCAGTTGCGAGGCCCAGTAACGGCGCAGCAGGGCGAACCACAACAGCAAGGCACCGAACGAGATGACCAGCGTCTGAAAGGTCATGCTGGCAACGGCCATGCCGCTGGGCGTGGCCTGCTGCCAATCGCCCAGCCATAGGGTGATGGGCAACAACAACACGCCCGCCGTCAGGAGTTGGTACGTCAGCGTCTGCACGGGGGGCGCCTCGGAAAGCGAGGAACGGCGCACCACCAGCGTGGTGGCGGCCCATGACAGCCCCGCCAGCAAGCCCAGGGCGTCGCCCAGGAGAATGTCGCCGGCCGGCGCCCCGGGTGCGGCCGAGGGCGCCATGGCGACCAGCATGCCCGCGAATGCCACGCCGATCCCCCACCATTGGTGCCGCGCCAGCTGTTCGCCCGGCACCCAGAGATGCAGTCCCAGGGCGGCGAACACCGGCGCCGTGTACAGAAACACCGACATGTGCGACGCCAGGGTGTAGTTGAGCCCCCAGGCGACGAAACCGAACTCCCCCGCAAAGCCCAGGCCGACGAGAATGCCTGCACCCAGCCGACCGCGAAACGCCGCCAGGCCGATGCCCTGAACGCGCGCGACGACCAGCACCAGCAACCCCGCCAGCAACGAGCGCAACGCGACCTGGCTCAAGGGCGTGATATCGTCGGCCACGGCCTTGATGGCCACCTGCTGCAATCCCAGCACCAGACAAAACCCGGTCATCGCGATGCCGGCCGGCATATCCAGGCCGCGTCGCAAGCGCGGCGACGCCGGCCTTCCCGCGACAGCCTCCGAAGTCGACTCCGTCATGATCGCATCCTCCATTGAATCGAGACTCAGTGGAGCATTTGCCGCGCGGCGATCCAAACGATTAATCTGCCCCCTCAGGCTCAGGAAAACTCAACTCATGAAGATCGAACGACTGCCCCTCAACGCGCTACGCGCCTTCTCGGAGGCTGCGCGCGCCGGTAGCTTCAAGACGGCGGCCAAGCGCCTCGGCGTCACGCCCGGCGCGGTCAGCCGTCAAGTCAAGCAGCTCGAAGACCGATTGGGCGTAGCGCTGTTCGAGCGTCATGCCAACGGTGTGCGCATCAGCGAGGCCGGCCATCTGCTGGCCGAAGATGTCGATGCCGGCCTGGCGCGCATCGCCAACGGCGTACAAGCCGTGCATGAACATGCCCATGCGGCCACCACGCTGACCCTCAGCGCTCCACCATCGTTCACCCAATTCTGGCTACTCCCACGCTTGGCGGCATTCGAGGCACTGGAAAGCCATATCGAGATATCTCTGGACGCGGACCAGAACCTGAGTGATCCGATATGGCAAGGCGACAGCGCACGACTCGCCCTGCGCTACGGGCGCGGCCCCTGGCCCGGCGTCAGAAGCATACGGCTCCTCGAGGACGCGCTGTTCCCCGTCTGTTCCCCCGCCCTGCTGGAGCGCTCGCCCATCGACACGCCCGCCGACCTGCTCGCTCATCCATTGCTCGAGGTAGTCTGGCAATCACGGCAGAACGTCGACTTCCCCGGCTGGCGAGATTGGTTCGACGCCGCCGGGCTACCGGGCAAGACACTGCCGATTCAGCAACGCTACTCCCTCTACGGCCTGGCCCTCGACCAAGCGATCGCCGGACGCGGCGTGATACTCGCCAGCCCGGCCGTCGCCGCCGACCGTCTTGCCAGCGGCGTGCTGGTACGTCCTTTCGGCGAGCGCCACGTGATCGACTCGCCGTTCACCTACGACCTGATCCTCCCCGCCACCAGCCAGGCCCCACCCGCCATCCAGCGCTTCATCGACTGGCTCATCGCCGAGGCCGAACGGTTTCGGCAGCTGTCTATAGCGTGAAATGCTATTCACCGCATCACGACTCGCAAGTCGTCCAACTGGCAACGGCCATCTTATCCTGGGACACCATCTGCACCACGCTGCCCACGACGATCAAGCACGGCGAGGGCAGCGGCGTGGCGGCGAGCTTGTCGGGCATGTCGCCGAGCGTGCCGATCAGGGTTTGCTGGTCGGGCAACGAGGCATTGGCGGCAAGCATGATCGGCCAGTCGTCGGGCATGCCGGCGTCGCGTAGCCCCTGGCAGATCTCGGTGACCTTCGAGAGCCCCATATAGAACACCAGCGTCTCGTCGCGGCGCGCCAGCGCGGACCAGTCCGGCTCACCACCGGCGCGGCAATGCTGGGCGGTGACCAGCCGTAGCTGCTGGGCATGGGCGCGGTCGGTGAGCGGCATCCCCAGGCTGGCGGCCGTGGCGGAGGCGGCGGTAATGCCGGGGACGATCTCGGTGGGCAGCCCCGCCTCGGCCAGCACGGCAAGCTCTTCGCCCATGCGCCCGAAGATGCCCGGATCACCGCCCTTGAGACGCACCACCGACTTGCCTTCGCGCGCCAAGCGCGCCAGCAAGCTACCGATCTCGGCTTGCGGCACGCTGTGATGCCCGCGCGCCTTGCCCACGTAATAACGCTCGCGCCGGGGTGGAATCATGCCCAGGATGTCGTCGCCGATCAGGCGGTCGTAGACGATGGCATCGGCTTGCGTGAGCAGACGCCAGGCACGCAAGGTGAGTAGATCCGCGCTACCCGCTCCGGCCCCCACCAGATAGACATGGCCAGGTCGCGTGGCGCGTCCCGACGCTGGTGTGTGAGCGAGCGATGCCCCGCTGAGATCTTCCCGCGTGCCGGGCCACCAGCGCGCCAGCAAGGCGCTCACGCTTGCGATGGATGTATCAGGCCGTTTCCAGTGCTTCATCAGTCCCAACATGCGCCACCTCCTCTTCGAGCAATGACTTGAGTTCGGGAATGCAGGAACCGCACTGGGTCCCGCAGGCCAGGCGCGCGCCCAGCGCATCGACATCGGTATCGCCACCGCGAATCGCCTCGCGGATCGCCGTGGCACCGACCTGATGGCAACTGCACACCACCGGCCCCGTGTCGGCCTCGCCGGAGGCACATCCTGCCAGCACGCGACGCCGCTGCTCGGTTTCCAGCGCGATATCGCCGAAGCGGGCATCGAGCCAGGCCAACCCCGGCAATTCGCTGGGTGGGCCAACCATCAGCCACCACACCAGGCGCCCGTCGCGAACTCCTGCCGCGCGCAGCCGCCCGCTTGCGGCATCCTCGCTCCAGAGCGTCGCCGCCACCCCGAACTGCTCGGCGCACCAGGCCGGCCAGTCACGCGGTGAGGCGTCCGCCTCGCTGGCCAATTGCCAGCGCTCGGCATGCTCAAGCGGCATGCGCGCCCAATAAGCGAGCGATGCGCGCTCGGACAACGCGCCGCTATCGTTCGCCACCAGCAGCGTCGCTTCCTTGGCGATGGCCAGCGGTGCCAACGCGACGGCGCCATGCTTGGTTTCGGGCTGTCCGGAGACGGGATCGGTATGCGCGGCAAAGAGCGTGCCCACGCGCCCGGCATTGCTGAACTGCGCGTTCCAGTGGATCGGCATGAAGGCCTCTCCCCGACGCTGCGCCGTCGCCACGCGCGCCCGCGCCCGGGCTTCGCCGTGGGCGTTGTAAAGCCGTACCAGGCCGCCATCCGCGACGCCGGCGGCCTCGGCATCATCGGGATGCAGATCGACGTAGGGCTCGGCGCGATGATTGAGCAAGCGTGGGGCACGGCCGGTGCGCGTCATGGTGTGCCACTGATCGCGCACGCGTCCGCTGTTGAGGCGCAACGGATGCGCGCCACTGACGGCCTGGCGCGGCGCATGCGGCGTCACCGCGACCAGCCGCGCGCGCCCATCCGGTGTGGCGAAGCAGCCGTCCTCGAACAGCCGCGCGGTACCGTCTGGCGCGGCCTCGGTCACCGGCCACTGAATCGGCGCCAGGGCATCGTAGGCGGCGCGATCCAGCCCCGCCAGGGCGGAAATATCGAACACACGCGGCACACCATCGGCCCGGTTGGCGTGGCCGGAAAGTCGCGCGTGCTCGACGAAGATGTCGCGGGGATGGCTGTAAGCGAACGCTTCCTCATACCCCAGATATCTGGCGACCTGGGTGATGATCCACCAGTCGTGGCGCGCCTCACCTGGCGGCGGCAACATGCCACGCTGGCGCGAGATCCGCCGCTCGGAGTTGGTCACGGTGCCGTCTTTCTCTGCCCAGGAACTGGCCGGCAGCACGATGTCGGCATACGCCAGAGTGTCGGTATCCGCCATGCATTCGGAGACGATCACCAGCGGGCATTTCGCCAGGGCACGCTTGGCACGGTCGGCATCCGGCAGGCTGACCACGGGATTGGTGGCCATGATCCACAAAGCCTGGATCTCGCCACGCTCGATGGCCTCGAAGAGCTCGACGGCCTTGAGCCCCGGGCCATCCGGTAGATGAGGCGCATGCCAGAATTCCGTCACCAGCGACTGGGCCCCTGGGGTGTGATAATCCATATGCGCGGCGAGCTGGTTCGCCAGCCCCCCCACCTCGCGCCCGCCCATGGCATTGGGCTGGCCGGTGATCGAAAACGGCCCCGCACCGGGTAGGCCGAGCTTACCGCCCGCCAGATGGCAATTAATGATGGCGTTGCACTTGTCGGTGCCGCTCGAGGACTGATTGACGCCCTGGGAATACAGCGTCACCACGTGCAATTGCGAGGCGAACCAGTAGTAGAAGGTTTCCAGCGCCTCGGCATCCAATTCGCAACCGTCGGCGATGGCGGCAAGCGTCGCCGCTTCGTTCCGGGCCGCCGCCAAGGCCTCGTCCAGCCCCTGGGTGTGGCGTTCCAGATAGACCGTATCCAGCTTGTCCTTGTCGGCCATGAAAGCCAGCAAGCCATTGAAGAGCCGTGCGTCGCTGCCCGGCTTGAGCGGCAGATAGAGATCGGCGACCTCACAGGTATCGGTCACGCGCGGATCGATGACCACCACGCGCAATAACGGGTTGCGCTGCTTGGCGGTGCGCAAACGCTGGAACAGCACCGGATGATTCCACGCCAGGTTGGAGCCCACCAGCACCACCAGCTCGGCCTCTTCCAGGTCCTCGTAATTGCACGGTACGGCATCGGCCCCGAAGGCTCGCTTGTACCCCGCCACCGCCGAGGCCATGCACAGCCGTGAATTGGTATCCAGATGCGGCGAGCCCAGAAAGCCCTTGAACAGCTTGTTGGCGGCGTAATAGTCCTCGGTCAGCAACTGTCCGGAGAGATAGCCGGCAATCGCTTCACCGCCGTGACGTTCGCGCACCGCCACCAGGCGGTTCGCCACCTGCGCGAGCGCGTCGTCCCAACTCACCTCGCGTCCATCCACGCGTGGTGCAAGCAGACGCCCGTGATCGCCCAGCGTTTCATGCAACGCCGAGCCTTTCACGCACAGCCGCCCATAGTTGGCGGGATGCTCCCGGTCGCCTTCGACGCCGGTCATGACGCCGTCCTCGAGGGTTGCCGTGACGCCGCAACCGACGCCGCAATAGGGGCAGGTCGTGTGCTGCTGCATGCTATCTCGCCCTCCGCCTGCAAACGCAAGAGGCCCGACCCCGCCGCAGCAGGATCAGGCCTCTTTGCCTGGTAGGACGACCGTGCAGGCCGCCCGCCAATGATGAATTGCGTCTCGCCACCGTTGGCGTTTTCGGCGCGCCGTGGCCGAAAAAATGACGTACACCACGTCTGCAAATCCAGCGCCACCTTTGTTCTAATGCCTTTTAAACAACCACTTGCAGTGGTACTTGGTTGTCTTGCATTCCCCTCCCGACATCGAAAGGCACCAGCCTGGTGCAATTTGCTCGCCATGCGCACAGCCAGCGCGCACGTCTCACCATGCACCGCCACCGGCGCACCCTGTCGAAATCACCCAAGCGTCTGAAAAGAAAGCCTTGGCGGGCGATTGGCACACCTCTGGCATACATCAGGACAAGGCGGGTCAACGTCGACCCCTTGGGCTTGAGATGCACCATCTCGCGCCGCCGGAGCCAACACACGGCTCATGACAACACGATTACCTTCAGGCAAAGGCGCCTGGCATCCGATTTCCCCATCGGGTGTCAGGCGCCTTTGCGTTTCTGCTGTACATTTTCAGGGAGGCAAGGGGCATGAGCGCAGACGAACATCTAGTGATCGTCGGCAACGGCATGGCCGGGCATCGCTTGCTCGAGCGCGTGCTGGCGCATCCCCATCGGCCGCGTCACATCACCATCCTCGGCGATGAACCGGAGACGGCCTATAACCGCATCCTGCTCTCGCCATGGCTGGCCGGCGAGATGGACCGTGAGGCGCTGACGCTGCGCGAACGTGACTGGTACACGACGCACGGCGTGACCCTGATCGCTGGCGAACGCGTCGCCGACATCGATCGCCAAGCGCGCACCCTGACCACCGACCGGCAACGCCGCCTCGGCTATGACCGACTGGTGCTGGCCACCGGTTCGCAGGCCGCGCGCCCTGGCGTGCCGGGCGACGACCTCGACGGCATCCACACCTTTCGCGACCTGCGCGACGGCGAGCGGCTGGCGCGTCTGGCCGATACCGGCGGCCGCGCCGTGGTACTCGGTGGCGGCCTGCTGGGCCTGGAGGCCGCTGAAGGACTACGCAAGCGCGGCATGACGGTGAGTGTATTGCATCGCAGTCCGCACCTGATGAACCGCCAGCTCGATGTCACCGCCGCCGATATGCTCGCCGACGAACTCCGCGCACGCGGGCTCGACGTCATCACCGGCGCAAGGCTCGCCCATTACGAAGCAGATGCCGAGGGCCGCCATGTGGCCGGCGTGGCACTTGAAGACGGCACCACGCTGGCGGCCGATGGTGTGGTCGAGGCCATCGGCATCGTCCCGCATATCGCCCTCGCCGAGACCCTGGGCCTCGCGACCGGGCGAGGCATCCAGGTCAACGCCTATCTGAGCACCCATGATCCGCGCATCTCGGCGCTGGGCGAATGCTGCGAGTTCGAGGGCACCACCTACGGCCTGATCGAGCCCATCTGGCGCCAGGCCGAGGTCCTCGCCGCACGGTTGTGCGGCGACACCCCCGAGCCCTACCGCGAACGGCCCTGCGCCACCAAGCTCAAGGTTAGCGGGATCTCGCTGTACGCCTTCGGCCCCATCACGCCCGCACCCGAGCACGACGTACTCACTTATCACGACCCGCAGCACGGCGACTACCGCCGCCTGCTGCTGCGCAATGGCCGTCTGGAAGGCGCCGTGCTCTACGGCGATACCACCGCCGGCCCATGGTACTTCCAACAATCCCTCGCCCAGCGCGACCTGAGCACCTGCCGCCAGGCGCTGCTGTTCGGCGAGCACGACGCGCAACCGCTACTCGAGGAGGCCGCCTAGTGCTCCCCAAGACATTTTTCATGCGGCCCGAGGGCTGGCCGGCGCGAAGGTCATTCGTAGCATACAGCGCCTTCGCAATGGCCCTGCCCCGGGCCGTCACGTTTCATCGCCGACATTGGGATAGGAGTTATTATCCATGAGCAAACAACAACTGGTTATCATCGGCAACGGCATGGTCGGCCATCACCTGATCGAGCAACTCGTCGAGCTCGGCGCCCATCGTCAATACGCCATCACCGTGTTCGGCGAGGAACGCCACCCGGCCTATGACCGCGTCCACCTTTCCGACTACTTCAGCGGCCGCGATGCGCAGTCACTGGCGCTCTCGAGTGCCGACTACTACGCCGAACACGGCATCGAACTGCGCCTTCACGACAGCGTGACCGCCATCGACCGCGACGCCGCCGAAGTGGTGACCGATCACGCCCGCTACCCCTATGACCGGCTGGTGCTGGCGACCGGCTCCTATCCTTTCGTGCCGCCGATTCCCGGCAACGAGCGTGAGAAGTGTCTGGTCTACCGCACCCTGGACGACCTCGACGCAATCCGCGACGCCGCCACCGATGCCAATACCGGCGTGGTGGTGGGCGGCGGCTTGCTGGGGCTGGAAGCCGCCAACGCGCTGCGTGGGCTGGACCTGGACACGGCCGTGGTCGAATTCGCGCCGCGCCTGATGCCCATGCAGGTCGATACCGAGGGCGGTGCGCTGCTGCGCGAGAAGATCGAAGCACTGGGCGTACAAGTACTCACCGGCCGCGCCACACAGCGCATCGAAGACGGAGAGGCCAGCTTTCACCGCATGGTCTTCCAGGACGACAAAGTGCTGGAAACCGATCTCATCGTGTTCTCCGCCGGCATCCGGCCGCGTGATCAACTGGCGCGTGATTGCGCCCTGGAGATCGGCGAGCGCGGCGGCATCGTCATCGACGATCGCTGCCTGACCAGCGACCCAGCGATCCTCGCCGTCGGCGAAGTCGCCCTGTGGCAGGAAAGCATCTTCGGACTGGTCGCGCCGGGCTATCAGATGGCCAAGGCCGCCGCCGCCACGCTGACCGAAGGCGACGTGACCTTTAGCGGTGCAGACATGAGCACCAAGCTCAAGCTGCTGGGCGTGGATGTCGGCGCCATCGGCGATGCCCATGGCGAACGCACGCCCGGCGCACGCACCTTCCGCTACCTCGATGAGATCAAGCAGGAATACCGCAAGCTGGTGGTGTCCAGCGACGCCAAGAAACTCCTCGGCGCCATGCTGGTCGGCGACAACGCCAGCTACGACACCCTGATGCAGTACTATGCCAACGGCCTCGAACTCCCCGAGGACCCAGCCTCACTGATCCTGCCTTCCAGTGACGGCGCCCCCACCCTGGGGCCGGACGCGCTGCCCGAGACGGCCACGATCTGCTCGTGCCACAACGTCACCAAGGGCGATATCTGCGCCACGCTCGACGCCGGCGCCCTGGATCTGGCCAGCGTCAAGGGCGAGACCAAGGCCAGCACCGGCTGCGGCGGCTGCGCGGCGCTGCTCAAGAGCGTCGTCGATCATGAACTGGAAGCGCGCGGCGTGGAGGTCGACCAATCGCTGTGCGAGCACTTCGCGCACACCCGCCAAGAGCTCTATTCCATCGTCCGCGTGGAAGGCATCAAGACCTTCAGCGAGCTGATCGAGAAGCACGGCACGTCATCCGGTCATGGCCTGGGCGCTTCATCAGCCCCGAAGCTCGGCTGCGATATCTGCAAACCCGCCGTGGCCTCGATACTCGCCGCCTGCTTCAACGAACCGATTACCGATGCCGCCCACGTGCCGTTGCAGGACACCAACGACACCTTCATGGCCAACATGCAGAAGAACGGCACCTATTCGGTGGTGCCGCGCATCCCCGGTGGCGAGGTCACCCCCGAGAAGCTGATCGTACTGGGCGAAGTCGGCAAGAAGTACGGGCTCTACACCAAGATCACCGGCGGTCAACGTGTCGACCTGTTCGGCGCACAACTCCATCAGCTCCCGGATATCTGGGGCGAGCTGATCGAGGCCGGCTTCGAGACTGGTCATGCCTACGGCAAGGCCACGCGCACGGTGAAATCCTGCGTGGGCAGCACCTGGTGCCGTTACGGCGTGCAAGACAGCGTGGGCATGGCGATCTATCTCGAGGAGCGCTACAAGGGGCTACGCTCGCCGCACAAACTCAAGTTCGCCGTCTCGGGTTGCACGCGCGAATGTGCCGAGGCGCAGAGCAAGGATGTCGGCGTGATCGCCACCGAACATGGCTGGAACCTCTATGTCTGCGGCAACGGCGGCATGCGCCCGCGCCATGGCGAACTCTTCGCCACCGACCTCGACGACGCCCAGCTGATTCGCACCATCGACCGCTTCTTGATGTTCTACATCCGCACCGCCGACCGCCTGCAGCGCACCTCGGTGTGGCGCGAGAACCTGGAAGGAGGACTCGACTACCTCAAGGAGGTTGTGATCGACGATAGCCTCGGCCTCGGTGACGAACTCGAAGCCCAGATGCAGCACGTCATCGACACCTACGAATGCGAATGGGCGAACACCCTGTCCGATCCGGAAAAACTCAAGCGCTTCCGCACCTTCGTCAATGATGACAGCCCCGACCCGGACATTATCGTGACCGAGGAGCGCGGCCAGCTCAGGCCTGCATGAGCTATCAGACAAAAAAGGAGAACACCATGAACACTGCAGCAGCCCTCAAAAGCGACGTGACCTGGAAGACGCTGTGCTCAAGGGCCGATCTGGTGGCCCGCTCCGGCGTCGCCGCCTGGCTGGCCAGCACCGACACGCAAGTCGCGCTCCTGTATCTCCCCGGCCAAACGCCCGAAGTCTACGCCGTGGACAACCACGACCCGTTTTCCAATGCCAACGTCATCGCACGCGGTATCGTCGGCGATATAAAAGGCGAACCGGTCATCGCCTCGCCGATCTACAAGCAGCACTTTCGCCTCGCTGACGGCGTGTGCGTAGAGGACGAAAACGTCCACCTACGTACCTGGGAGGTCAAGCTCGAAGGCGATGACGTCATGATCAGGGCATGACGAAGGACAATGACCTAGGCACTTTTCGGACGATGCCTATTCAGCAATATCACCGTATACGCAGCGTCCCGCGACGAAAGTACGCTGGGGACGCAGGGCGCGATCGAGCAAGGTGATATCGGCGTCGAAGCCCAGCGCCAAGCGTCCCTTGTGAGCATGCAGGCCCAGCACGCGGGCAACGTTAGTGGTCAGCAGCCCCAGCGCCGATTCGAGTGGCAATACCTCGTCATGCACGAGCCGCTGCCAATCCGCGATCAGCGCCGTATTGCGCGCTACCTGCATGCCCACATAGGTACCATCGGCATCGAATTCCGGCAGGCTGCCATTGCAGTCCGAGCTCAGCGTAATTCGTGCCGCGGGCACGCCATGCTCGAGTAGCCGGGACACCGCCTCGAACGCGGACAGTCCATCACCGGCATCTTCGAAGGCGGTGACATCCACGCTCGCACCGAACGTCAGTGCGTAATCCGCCGCCTCCTTGAGCAGCTCAGGGCGGCGATTCACATGGGTCGGAATGATCTGGTCGGGCGGAATCTCGGTATCTTCAAGCAACCGGCGCAGAGGCGCCAAGCCGCGCTTGCCATCGCCGAGATGAAAATGACAGATGCCCCGCTTGCCGGCCAGCATGGCGCCGACTCGCGCTTCGCTCACCAACCGCTCGAGTTCGTCCTGACGCGGCTGGCTAGAGCGGTGATCCGAGATGGCGATCTCCCCCACTCCGATGACCTCGGGGATCCACGCCAGATCGCGCTGAATGTCGCCGGTAAGCGTCGGCGGCGGCACGCGATACGCACCGGTGTACATGTAGGCCGCTAGCCCGTCGACCGCGAGGCCGCGCACCGAAGCCAGCAAATCGGCCGGCGAGCGGCTGATGCTGTCGGTGCCCAACACCCCGACGACCGTGCCGATGCCCATCGACGCGATGTCATGGGCGCTGATCGGCGGACAGCGCGTACCGCAACCACCCTCACCTCCCCCACCGGTGACATGCACATGCTGGTCGATGAAGGCGGGCACGGCGATCAGATGGCGCGCATCCACTTCCCGGATGGGCCAGCCACGGGGGACGTCAAGATCATGCCCCAGCACCACGATTTTCCCACCGGCCATGAGGATATCCGTCGCCTCGCATCGCTCGGGAGCAAACGCTTCGCCGACACGCAGCAGGGTCAGCGTGTCGGCAGGGCGTGTCTTATCTGAGCTCATGGGCGGGCTCCTTCGCCACCATTAGCGGGTACCGAAGGCTCGAAACGCTGCCCGCGCAAACGCTCGGTGACGGCGTCGACATCATCCACCAGCAACACCAGCAGATCACCTTCGGCGGCCTCATCGAGCGCCCGGTTAACCGCATCGATTTCTTGCATGACGATCTCGACCCGACATGCGCCTGGCACCGACGCCGCGCCCGCACGCAGCAAGTCGACGGTCTCGCCCTCGGGGCGCCCGCGCGGGGCGGTATCGCAGAGAAAGACGATGTCATGCATGTTGGCAAGTTGAACGCCCAGCTCGAACAAATCCTCGTCGCGTCGATTGCCCGGAGCACTGGCCACGCCGATGCGACGCTGCGCCGGGATGCGGCGCACCAGTTCGCTCAAGGCCTCGAGTGCCGGCACGTTATGCCCATAGTCGATCAGCACCTTCACGCCGCCGGCATCGATCAGGTTGGTGCGCCCGGGGTTCTGCCCCGGCGTCGGGTGGAAGGTCTCCAAGCCCCGCTGGATATCGGCGATGCTGAGCCCCAGCGCATGAGCGGCGGCACTCGCCGCCAGGGCGTTGGCGATATTGAAGCGCGCGAACCCGTCGAAGGTGATCGGCGCGTTCGCCACGGGAAGCACCTCGGCCACCACCTGGCCTTGCAGCATCACGATGTGGCCGTGATGCACCGTGAAGGCGACGCCATGGTCGCTCACATGCTCGCGTATGATCGGCGAGTCGGCGTCCATCGAGAAGTAGACGATTTCGCCACGCGCCCACTCGCCACTCGCCAGCACGCGCGGATCGTCGGCATTGAGCACCGCCGTCCCCGACTCGCCGACCGCATCGATCACCACGCTCTTGCAGCGCGCCAGTTCGTCCAGGGTATGAATGTCGCTCTCACCCAGATGATCGCTGGCAATATTCAACAACACGCCGACCTGACATTCATCGAAACCCAAGCCCCGGCGCATGATGCCGCCACGCGCGACTTCGAGCACGGCATACTCCACGGTGGGCTCGCGCAGGACCGTCGCGGCAGCCTGCGGGCCGCTGTAGTCACCACGCATGATGACGTGATTGTCGATCTCGATGGCCCCAGTGCACGCCGTGCCGACACTGCGTCCTGCCTGACGTAGCAAATGCGAGATCAGGCGTACAGTGGTCGTCTTGCCGTTGGTCCCGGTAACCGCGACGATGGGAATGCGGCCGTTATCCTCGCTATCCGGAAACAGCATATCGACCACGTGCTGGCCGACATCGCGGCCGGTGCCGTGGGTCGGGGAAAGGTGCATGCGAAACCCCGGCCCCGCGTTGACCTCGACCACCGCCGCCGATTGCTCCTCCAGCGGACGCGTGAGGGTCTCGGCGAGCAGATCGATGCCGATGATGTCGAGCCCCACCAAACGGGCGATGCGCTCTGCCGTGTACATCACCTCGGGATGCACGTCTTCCGTCACATCCGTCGCCGTGCCGCCGGTACTCAGATTCGCGGTGGGCTTGAGATAGACGATCTCGTCGCCTGCGATGACGCTGTCCAGCGTCAGGTTCTGCTGCGCCAGCAGCCGCAGCGTCTGTGCGTCGACATCGATCTGCGTCAGCAGGTTTTCATGGCCGATGCCTCGGCGCGGGTCGCGGTTCTCGTTGTCGATCAATGCCCGCAGCGTACTCTTGCCATCACCGACCACATGGGCCGGACGCCGCCTGGCCGCTGCCACGAGCTTGCCGTCGATCACCAGCAGCCGGTGATCTTCTCCGCGGATATACTGCTCGATAATGACCGCATCGTTGTGGCCGGACGCGACCGCAAAGGCGTTTTCCAAGGCCTGGTCATCCTCGATGTCCGTGCTGACGCCGCGACCGTGGTTGCCGATCAACGGCTTGACGACGACCGGGTAACCCATTTCATGCGCCGTTTCGAGCGCCTCGTCGCGTGAATGACAAACGTGTCCGCGCGGTACGGGGATGCCCGCCTCGCCGAGAATTCGCTTGGTCCAATCCTTGTCATGGGCGATGCCATGGCCGATCAGGTTCGTGCGGCAGGTCACCGTCGCCTGAAAGTGTTGCTGGCGATGGCCATGCCCTAGTTGTACGTAACTGGTGTCTTCGTCGAGACGCGCATAGGGAATGCCACGGCGCTGCGCGGCCGCCACGATCGAAGCGGTCGATGGCCCCAGCATGTGTGCGTCACGCACATCCTTGAGGCGGGCGATGATCGCATCGATATCGCTATCTTCACCGGCAAACAGACGGGTGACGATCTCCACCGCCTCGATCCCGGCCGCCAGGCCACATGCCTCGTCGCGGTAGCGATAGACGACGTTATAGATTCCCGTCTCGTAGGAATCGACCGTCTTGCCATACCCCACCGAGAAGCCGATCAGGTTTTGCAACTCGATGGCCACATGCTCGACGACATGACCGGCCCAGGTACCACGCGTCAGCCGTTCCAGAAAGCCCCCGGGACGCCCCACTGAGCAGCGATGCTCCGACAGGGTCGGCAAAAGCCGTGAGGTACGCTCGACGATGCCGGGCACAGTGTCGCTTGGCTGCGCTTCGAGTTCCTCGATATCCAGGCGCATGAAGATCGCCGGATAACGACTGTAATAGTTCGGTCCGCGCAGCGCGCGGTGTTCGAGAATCTTCATGTATTGCGCCTCCCTGCCAATACCGTTTCGAGCTCATCGGCTACCAGATAACGCCGTGCATCGACATCGTAGCCATGGCCACTGACCATAGCGTGCAGAACCATGTTCTCGATGGCGACCGGCTCGCCCATCTCCAGCTCCGCGATATTGGAACTCGCCAGATCGCGGCTATCGATGATGATGACGTGCCCCGGCCCGATGGTTTCGAGTACCCGGTTGGGATAAATGATGACGGCAGCGTCCTCGCCGAGGCCGATGCCCAGTTGCTCAGGATTGCTGGCGCCGACTTCCATGAGACGGGTGAACCGCCCCCGTTCGAGGAAATGGCTATCGATGACCATGCCGCGCACGAAGCCGAGCCCAAAGGTCATGTTCACCGCACCCTTGCGCAAGGCATCCGCCGCCGCGCCGTTGTAGATCATGGTGCTGGGCATCGCCGCCGCGCCCGCACTGGTGCCTGCTACCACGGCGCCTGCCCGCAAACGCTCACGGATGGCACGCAGCGTGGCGGAGCCTCCCAACACAGTCGTCAGGCGTAGCTGGTCACCCCCGGTGAAGAAGATCACCCCGCTGCGCTGGATCAAACGCACATTATCGGCATCGGCGGCTTGCTGGCGATCCTGGATATCCAGCGCATGGACCTGGCTCGCGCCCAACCGCTTGAAGGCGGCTTCATAGCTGGGCAATAGCTGCTCGGGAATACTGCTCGCCGTAGCAATAACGGCCACTTCGCGACTGTCCTCGGGCGCCAGCTCGAAGACACGCTTGAGAATGGCGAGCTCGGAGGTTTTGTCCTCGGCACCGCCAATGGCTACGATGTGACCGCATACGGCAGGGGGTCGTGACGTCATATTCCTCTCGCCGCCTAGCGACGCTCTTAAGGAAATGCTGAACCATCACCTCTTCTACAGGTAATGTCGTATCGCGTGACAATCGAACCCGATTCTTCACTTATAACAGCCTTCCCTCATCCCCGCCAGATTAATGACGACCCTCCTGCCCGGACCATTCTGTTCCCGTAAAACAATGAGATTTCCGTTTATACCTATATTGGTCCAGCGCGTTCGCCACAACGCGCTATTCTTCAAACATTGGCACTTCCCATTCCCAGCCTAAAAGGGCAGGACAACCAAGAGCGGTACGAACCATTGCGCTTCGGCTAAAAGGACACCAGCAGCCAAGCGTGCGCCAGGAGGCGATTATGAGCGATAGGAACGTGTTCGTTGTCGGGTTGGATGCACTCAACCGGAAACGCCTGGAACATCTGCGTGGTGCCGAGCACTACCGGTTCCATGGTGTAATAGAACCATCGGAGGTCTACGACACGGAAATATTCCCCATCGAAGACATGCTGTCCCGGGCCGAATCGCAGCTGAATGAATTCCATGACCCGATCGACGCCATCGTTGGCTACATGGATTTTCCCGTGTCGACCATGCTACCCCTGCTCTGCGAGCGTTTCGGTACGCGCTCCACCAGCCTGGAAAGCCTGCTCAAATGCGAGCACAAGTATTGGAGTCGGTGTGTCCAACGCGAGGTCATTGCCGACTATATTCCGCGTTTCACAGCGTTCGATCCTTTCGATCCTAATGCCCTTCATAAAATAGGCGAAGAGGGTCTTTACTTTCCCTTCTTCGTCAAACCGATCAAATCATCGGGCTCACGGCTGGGATTTCGCATCGAAAGTCCTGAAGATTTCGAACAGGCCATCTCACGACTTTGTGAAGACATCGGAACGATTTCAGAGCCTTTCAATTTCGTTTTGGACCACGCCAAACTACCCGATGAAGTACGCGCTATCGATGGCGGCCATTGCATGGCGGAAGAAATAATCGGTGGCTGGCAATGCACGGTGGAAGGGTATGTCTTCCAGGGCGATGTCGTTCCTTACGGCATCGTCGACTCGATTCGTTATCCTCAGGTATTGAGCTTCTTCTATTATCGCTACCCGTCGCGTCTTCCTGATCATATTCAGGAAAAAATGCGGGAACTCACTCGTCAGATAATGAAGCACATCGGCTATGACAATGCGGCCTTCAACATCGAATATTTCTGGGACGAGGTACAGGACCGTATCTGGCTTCTGGAGATCAATACCCGTGTCGCCCAGTCGCATTGCGATCTGTTCGAGAAGGTCGACGGGGTCAGTCACCAGCAGATAACGGTGGATCTGGCGTTGGGCCAACTGCCCGATATGCCCTATCGCGAAGGGACGTTCAAGGTGGCGGCGAAATTCTTCTATCGGGTGTTCTTCGTCGATGCCACCGTTAGCCGCGTCCCCACGGAAGAGGAAATAGATGCCTTGGAGAAAGCGTTTCCCGGCACCGTGATCGCACTGCAGGCCGAGATCGGCACGCGACTGTCTTCCCTGCCCGAGCAGGATAGCTACAGTTACGCCTTGGCCTATATATGGATGGGTGCGGACGACGATACCGCGCTGGAAGAAAACTACGCGCGGCTCGCCGAGCAGCTACATTTCGAGTTCGATGAGATCATCGGCTAGCGCTCTTACCGTCTTAACCCTCATTCACGGGAGCACTGCATGCATATCGTCCGCCACTTTCCCCGCCAGATTCACGAGGAGGAAGACTGGATCACGCTCGCAGATGGTTGCCGGCTGGCCGTGCGTATCTGGCGCCCGTTAGATGCCGAACGCGAGCCCGTGCCGGCGATACTCGAGTATCTGCCTTACCGCAAACGCGACCTGACGGCAATGCGCGATGCCCAGTCGCACGCTTATTGGGCCGGGCATGGCTACGCCGGCATCCGCGTCGATATTCGCGGCAGTGGTGAATCGGATGGTGTGCTGCGTGATGAATACCTGCAACAGGAACTCGATGATGGCATCGAAATTCTGAAGTGGCTGGGGCAACAAACGTGGTGTACCGGCGATGTCGGCATGATCGGCATTTCCTGGGGCGGTTTCAACGGCCTGCAGATCGCGGCACTGCAACCCCCCGAGCTCAAGGCGGTCATCACCCTGTGCTCGACCGATGACCGCTACGCCGACGATGTCCACCATATGGGGGGCTGTTTGCTCGGCGATAACTTGTCATGGGCCTCGACCATGTTCGATGCCAATACCTGCCCGCCTGATCCAATGCTCGTCGGCGAGCGTTGGCGCGAGATGTGGCAGGAACGCCTCGAAGGAAGCGGTCTGTGGCTTGCCAAATGGCTTCAGCATCAACGCCGTGACGCCTATTGGAAGCATGGTTCGGTGTGCGAGGACTTCTCGCGCATCCGCTGCCCCGTCTACGCCGTCAGCGGCTGGGCCGACGGCTACTGCAATGCCGTGTTTCGCTTGCTGGCGGGACTCGACGTGCCGCGCAAGGGCCTCGTGGGTCCCTGGTCGCACAAGTATCCCCATCTCGGCGTACCGGGCCCCGCCATTGGTTTTCTGCAGGAATCGCTACGCTGGTGGGACCACTGGCTCAAGGGCAAGGACACCGGGATCATGGACGAGCCGATGCTGCGCGTGTGGATGCAGGAATCGGTGCCGCCCTCGGCCCGCTACGAGACACGTCCGGGGCGCTGGGTGTCGGAGCCCAGTTGGCCGTCGCCACGCATCGACATGCAGCCCTTCGGCCTGACCAGCGGCCACGACCTGTTGCCGATGACGACGGCATCCACTCTCGCCGAGGGCCACGACGAGACGCCACTGACGATACGCTCACCGCTATCGGTGGGGCTTTTCGCCGGCAAGTGGTGCTCCTACAACGCGCCGCCGGATCTGCCTCACGACCAACGCGACGAAGACGGCGGCGCGCTGGTCTTCCAGACAGCGCGACTCGACCAGGACATCGAGATCTGCGGGCAGCCCGTGGTCGAACTCGAGATCGAGGCCGATCAACCGGTGGCGATGGTCGCCATACGCCTCAGCGACATCGCCGAGGACGACAAGGCCACGCGGATTTCCTATGGCCTGCTCAACCTGACCCACCGTGACAGCGACGAGCATCCTCAGCCACTCGAGCCGGGCACGCGCTATCGCGTGCGCGTGCTGCTCAAGCACATCGCCCAGCAGTTCCCGGCAGGCAACGCCATTCGGCTGTCGATCTCGAGCAGTTACTGGCCGCTGGCCTGGCCCGCGCCAGCCCCGGTCAAGCTGACGATTCATCCCGCCGGCAGCCGATTGCTATTGCCGTGTCGTTCGCCTCAGCCCCAAGAAGAAGCGGCGTTGCCCGAATTTGCGCCACCCGAGGCCGCCCCGCCGCTCGCCAAGACGCTGATACAGCCCAGTCAGGAAACGTGGCGCGTGATACGCGATCTCGCCAACGACCAGACCACACTCGAAGTCATCAACGACGAGGGCACCTTCCGACTCGACGATATCGATCTTGAACTCTCGGTGCGCATCACCGAACGCTACACCTACGCCTACGGCAACTACGACAGCATCAGCGGTTGGACGCAGTGGGAGCGTTGTTTCCGACGTGGTGATTGGATGGTGCGCAGCGTGACCCGCACCTTGATGACCTCCACTGCGGAAAGCTTTCGGTTGCGTGCCACACTGGATGCCTACGAAAACGACAGCCGAGTCTTCGCCAAGAGCTGGGATGAGGAGATTCCGCGCGACCTCGTTTAGTCGGTTGCCTGAGTCGTACCATATTCCTCCGCTATCTGAAGCGGCGCGATACCTTACGCGCCGCTCCACCGACTAATTCCCACCTACTAATTTCCACCTGCCATGCAGTACAGTGCATATTGATCCGATCTCGAGGAGGAGCGATATGACCCAACGTATTCTGTTTACCGGCGGTAGCGGCAAGGCAGGCCGACATGTCGTGCCCTATCTGCTGGAACGTGGGCACCGGGTCGTCAACGTCGACCTGACGCCATTGGACTATCCCGGTGTCGATAACATCATCGCCGACGTCACCGACAGCGGCCAGATGTTCAACGCGTTGAGCAGCTATGCCGACTTCGACGAACTCGAGCCAGGCACCGGTGTGCCGCACTTCGATGCCGTCGTGCATTTCGCTGCGATACCACGCATTCTCATCAAGCCGGACAACGAGACGTTCCGTGTCAATACGATGGGCACCTATAACGTCATTGAAGCCGCGGTAAAGCTGGGCATTCGCAAGATCGTTTTCGCCTCGTCCGAGACCACCTATGGCATCTGTTTTGCGGACGGTGTCGTCCAGCCGCAGGCGTTACCGGTGGACGAGGAGCACCCAACCGAGCCGATGGACAGCTACGGCATGTCCAAGGTCGTCAACGAACGCACCGCACAGGCGTTTCAGAAGCGCTCGGGCTTCGACATCTACGGGCTGCGGATCGGCAACGTCATCGAACCCCACGAATACGCGGCGAACTTCCCCGCTTACTTTGCCGACCCGGCGCTGCGGCGGCGCAATATCTTCTGCTACATCGATGCCCGTGATCTCGGCCAGATCGTCGATCGTTGCCTGACGACCGACGGCCTCGGCTATCAGATATTCAACGCCGGCAACGACGATAATTCCGTCAATCTAACCACGCGGGAGATCATCGAACGCTTCTATCCCGAGGTGCCCGTGCGCCGCGAACTGGGCGAACACGAGGCGCTGTACTCGAACCGCAAGATCCGCGACGTGCTCGGTTTCCGTGAAGAACATGCCTGGCGGCAATATGTCGCCGATCCGCGAAATAAATAGAATCGGCTGCAGTGTTATCAGGTTTCGCAAGAAAACTAACAGCGACCAAAAATTGCAATTTTTGGTCGCTCGGCCATGCTTAAGTCATGTGACATGCGAAAGGAGAATGCCCGACACCCCACCTTGACCGGACTGTTTAGCAGGCGACGCTGCCAGGGTGAGTCGGGCGCCACATGGGCGCAACATCATCCTGCCAGGGTCGGAGAAGCCGTTAACCAAGGAGTGCTTCCCCCGATGGTGAGACTCGACAAGAAAGCGACCCGGCTCTATGTGCTGGATACCAACGTCCTGATCCACGATCCCGCAGCGCTATACCACTTCGAGGAACACGATGTCGTCATTCCCATGACCGTGCTGGAGGAACTCGACAAGCACAAGAATGGGATTCGTGAAATCGCCCAGAGCGCGCGGCAAATCAGCCGTACCTTGTCCGACCTGACCTCCCGTTTTACCCCTGAGCAGATTCAAGAGGGCATTCCGCTACCCGTAAGTCACGGCCCCAGCGGCCGCCTGCGTTTTCTGTGTTACACCGACCTCAAGACGCTCGACCCGTTGGTCGATTCCCCCGATAACCGCCTGCTTGCCGAGACCTGCCGGCTACGTGACGAGCGTCCCGACGCGTCGGTGATCCTGGTCACCAAGGACATCAACCTGCGCGTCAAGGCGGCGGCGCTGAACGTTCCGGTGGAGGATTACCTCAACGACCGTGCCTTCGACGACCTCGATGCCATGATCGAAGGCGCCAAGGTCTATGCCGAGGCTGGTGAGGAAGGCCGAGGACTGTGGGACCGGCTTGACGTCGAGGTCGATGTCGAGCGCACGGAAGACGGCACCTTCTACCACCTCGCCGGCGAGCTACCCAAGGACTGGCACGTCGGCATGTTGGTCTCGGACAGCGATAATGGCGCCGATTTCGAGGCCATCGTACGCTCGCTAGCGCCGCACCGCGCCACGCTGCAACTGCTGACCAACTACCGCCATCACGACGGCGTGTGGGGCGTGCACGCCCACGACAGCCGCCAGAACTTCACCCTCAACCTGCTGATGGACCCCGAAATCGACCTGGTCACCATCGCCGGCAACGCCGGGACCGGCAAGACCTACATGACACTGGCAGCGGCCTTCCAGCAAACCCTCGACACCAAACGCTTCGAGCGTATCGTCTTCACCCGCGCACCGATCCCCATGGGCGAGAACATCGGCTTCCTCCCCGGCACCGAAGAAGAAAAGATGTCGCCCTGGATGGGGGCCTTCCACGACAACATGGACAACCTGCTACGTGACGAACAACACGGCAGCTCAAGCTGGAGCGACGGCGCCACCCGCCAGTTGATCGGCTCCCGCGTTCAAATCCGCTCACCGAGCTTCATGCGCGGACGCACCTTGAGCGATACTTTCCTGATCATCGACGAGGCACAGAATTTCACGCCCAAGCAACTCAAGGCACTGATCACACGGGCGGGGCGCAATACTAAGCTGGTACTGCTGGGCAACGTCGGGCAGATCGACACACCCTATCTCACCGCCAACACCTGCGGCATGGCCTACGCCGTGGAACGCTTCCGCGACTGGCCGCATGCCGGCCACGTGACGCTGAAAAGCGTCGAACGCTCACGCCTCGCCCTCGCCGCCGAGGAACTGCTCTGACAACGCTTCGCTGACGTAAAGTCCCTTTCAACCCTCTCGACGTAGCGCGCCCCGACCACAAGGCCGGGGCGCTGGTGTCATGCGGAAGCAAAGGTGCAAGGCATCGTCGGCCTGAGGGTGGAGTTACTCCTCGGTAGAGGACGGTTTGCGGTTGTTGACCACGTCCTCGATGAGCTGCTCATTCTCGCTGCGCGGCATCTCGTCGAGCATCTTCTTGGCGGTCTGGTAATCGCAAATCTCGGTATTGCACGAGCTGCAGAACACGATATCGTCGGGTTGTTGTGCTTGGGAAACCGTCACCTTGTGACTGCCGCAATTCGGGCACCCCTTGGGCAAACGCAACTCGACGGAAAAATCTTCGTTCATCGCCTGTCCTCCATGAGCCTGCAGTGGCGGAACGAGCGCCGCGCCGCGACCCTCGCGATCCATGTGTCTATCTATCCATGGCCTGTCTACAGTGTTTGGGGTCATGGCGGAGAAATCAAGCGCAGGCACTTTCCAACCCACGTTAGCGCCGCAGAAAGACCGCGCCCAGGTTGTTCGCCGGCAGTTCATCGACACGCTGCAACGCAAGCCCGTTTAGCCGAGCCTCGGCCTCGACATCTTCCAGCGCACGAATACCCCAGGCGGGGTCGCGCTGGCGCAGGTCGGCATCGAAGGCTGCATTGCTCGCGGCGGTGTGTTCGCCATCGCGCATGAAGGGGCCATAGACAACCAGCACGCCATTTTCAGGCAAACGCTGCCCTGCCTCGCGCAACAGCGCCTGGGTCGCCGCCCATGGCGAAATATGCAGCATGTTGATGCACAGCATGGCGGACGGATAGCCGGCGTCATCGGGCCAAGGCTGGGTCACGTCCAGCGCCAAAGGCAAGTGCAGGTTGGCAAGCGCCGCGTGGCGCTGCCAGGCGGCGATGGAACGCCGCGCCCGCTCGCTCGGGTCGCTGGGCTGCCAGACCAGCGTCGGCAAATGTTGAGCAAAATACACCGCATGCTCGCCGCTGCCGCTAGCGATCTCGAGTACGCGTCCCGAGTCGGGCAACACCTCGCGCAGCAGCGCCAGAATGGGGTCACGATTGCGCTTCGCGGCAGGCGTGGACAGACGTACGCCGTCGCCGGGCTCAGGTTCTTCCATGGTCTGCATCACGCCCTCTCTACGCCTAGCCGCGCGTTCAGCCAATGGCCAATGTCACCAATCTGTTCGGGACACAGCGCATGCTGCATGGGGTAAGTACGGTAGTTCACCGCATAGCCAAACGCCTCGGCCCGCTCGGCGCCCTCATGGCCCAAGGTTTCAGGCACCACCGGGTCGAAGCTACCGTGGTGCACCTCGATGGGCAGTGCGCGATTGGCTTCGCTGGGCTGGATCGACTCAGCCGTCGCGAAGTAAGTCGACAGCGCCAGCAGGCCCGCCAGCGGCTGGGGATAGGTCAACGCCGCGTGATAGGCCACCGCGCCGCCCTGTGAGAACCCGGCAATGACGATGCGGCGGCTGTCGATCCCCTTGGCGATCTCGGCATCGATCAGCGCCTGTACCCTATCCGCCGACGCCTTGAGCTGGGCCTCGTCGATGCGCCGGCCCAGGTTCATGTCGAGGATGTCATACCACGCCGGCATTTCCATGCCACCGTTGACCGTCACCGCCAAACGCGGCGCATGCGGCAGGATGAAGCGCACCGCCAGCGAGTCTTCCAGTGGTAGCGCCGGCACCAGCGGCTCGAAATCGTGACCGTCGGCGCCCAACCCATGCAGCAGAATCACCGTGGCATCGGCGGCGCGTTGGTGGGGTTCGATGATCAGTGGCGAAGAATCGGCCATCGGCTCGGCTCCTTGAAAAGGTTTGCGCGGATCAAAAGACACAGGATGTGCAAAACGCACAGCGCTGTCCATGCCGCGACGATGTTTAGCCATCGCGGCCTAGGCCTCGTCTGAACATCACCTAGAACGGCCAGAAAATCGGGATCAACGCCAGCGTCACCCCGCCCACCAATACACTCAGCCCACCGCCCACGCGCAGATAATCGCTGAAGCGATACCCGCCGGGCCCATAGACCATCAAGTTGGTCTGATAGCCGATGGGGGTCAGAAAACTCGCCGAGGCGGCGAACATCACCGCAATCACGAACGGCATGATATCTACACCCAGTTGCTGCGCGGCACCGGTGACGATCGGGAAGCTGATCACCGCCGCTGCATTGTTAGTGACGATTTCGGTGAGCAGCGCCACCACCAGATAAGTACCGATCAGCAACAAATACGGATTGCCGTCGGCCAACGCCAGGGCGCCCTGGGCCAGGGCCGAGGCGGCGCCGGAGCTTTCCATCGCCGCCCCCAGGCCGAACGCGGCAGCAATGGTCAGCAGCACCTGCGTATCCAGCCCCCGCCGCGCGGCGCTAATCGTGCAGCAGCCTGTCACCAGCGCCAAAGCGGCGCCGAGCATCGCCGCCTTGAGCAGGCTCAATACGCCGAACGCCGCCAGGGCGACCACGCCCAGCATGATCGACCACGCCACCCAGGCGCGCTCGTGGTGTGGGCGCGCCTGGCCGTTGAGCTCGCTGATCAGCAGGAAATCTCGCGACTGGCGATGGCGTTCGATGAACGCCGGGCGGACCTCCATGAGCAGCACGTCCGCCGGCTGTAGCTGGATCTGCCCCAGATTGCCGGATACCCGCTCGCCATGGCGACAAACCGCCAGCACCGAAGCACCGTAGAAGGTACGAAAATGCCCCTCGCGCAGACGTCGCCCCAAAAACTGGCATTGCTCTGACACTACCGCCTCGACCAAGCGCCGCTCGGCGAAGGATTTCTTGAGGCTCGATGGCCCCTGCCCGGTGGGTCGCAGGCCGCGAATCTGCTGCAGCTCCACCGCCGCTTCCGTGGTCCCGGCGAATACCAGCCGATCGTTGGGCTTGAGACGCTCGCCACGCCCGACCACCGAGACGACGTTGCCCTCGCGCTCGATCTCGACCAAGAACAAACCGTCCAGATGGCGAAGCCCGGCCTCTTCGACGCTCTTGTCGACGATCGGCCCCTGTGGGTCGACCTGCATCTCGATGGTGTACTCGCGCGGATTCTCGAACACATCCGCCGCAGTACGGCGCTTGGGCAACAACCAGCGGCCTACCAGCATTAGATAGGCCAGCCCCACCAAAGCCACGGGCACCCCAACCCAAGCGATATCGAACAAATGCAGGGCCCGCTCGGGATAACGCTCGCGCAGCAGTCCATCGACCACCAGATTGGTGCTAGTGCCGAGCAGCGAACAAGTGCCGCCCAGAATCGAGGCGAAACTTAGCGGCATCAACAAACGATGTGCCGGCAAGCGCAGTCGCCGACTCCAGCTCAGCACCGCCGGCAGAAATGTCGCCACCACCGGCGTATTGTTGAGAAAAGCGCTGGTCGCCGCCACAGGCAGTAGCAAACGCGCCTGGGCCCCTAGCTCACGACGCGGACGCCCCAACACATAGCGGATCAGCAGGTCGACCCCGCCCGTCTCGCGTATGCTGGCCACGAGGATGTACATGAAGGCCACGGTGAATAGCCCGGTGTTGGAAAAGCCGGCCAAGGCCTCGTCGGCGTTGATGACGCCAGCACCGAACAGCGCGATCACCGCGCCCATGAGAATGACATCGGGGCCGAGGCGACTCGTCGCCATCAACAGAAAAGACGCCGCCACAGTGGCCAACGTCAACCAAGCATCGAACGGCATACCACCAGTGTCCTAACAAGAGATACGATGCCCGCATTGTGACGAATCACGAATATTCCAGGAAGTTATTTGTGGGAATGGCCTTAGATACTTTTTGATCTATACGGACAAGGAAAGCCCATGGTTCGCTGGTGGCTGACACTGTTACTCGTCAACCTCGCACTGATCGCCACGGCGGTCCCCCGCCTCGGTATCGCCGACATGCCATGGCTGGCCGTGGAGGGCGTGATACTGATTGCCATGCTGAGCCTGTGGCCACGCCACCGCAGCCGACGCTGGCTGGGCTACGTAGGCGGCACTCTCATCGCCATCGCCTTGCTCGGCGCATTAGGCGACACGGTCACCCAGGAAATTCGCGGTCGGCTGTTCAATCCCTACCTCGACCCCGCGCAACTGCCGATCTTCCTGGAGCTCTTGCGTGACAACTTGGGCATGACACTCAGCCTCGTGCTGGTGACGGCAACGCTTGTCATCTTGCTCGCCCTCGGCTGCAGCCTCGCCCACCTGCTTGCCACCCTGCCACGCCCACGCCGTGCAACAGCACGCACCGGGGTCATATGTATGCTCATCTTGAGCCTAGGCGCGCTACAGCTCGGCCTCACGCGGCACATGGCATGGCTCGGCACGCCCGGCGTCAGCCTCCTCGCCGGGCAAGCCTCGCGTGCCTATGCAACGCATGTCGCGGTGCGCGATTTCGACGCACGGCTGGCACAGCGCAAGACCCCGCTGGACGCCCCCGAGGGGCAGCCCTTGCCCGGACTCGAGGGCCGCGATGTCATCCTGGCGTTCGTGGAGTCCTACGGCATGGCCGCGCTCGACCATGAGCCCTTCGCCGGGCCGGTGAACGCCCGGCTCGATGCCATGACCGAGGCCTTCGCGCAAGCCGGGCTCAGCGTGGCCAGCGGCCGGCTCGTGTCGCCTACGCTTGGCGGACAGTCACGCCTGGCGCATGCCAGTGTGCTCAGCGGGTTGTGGATCGACTCCACACTGCGCTACGACCTCTTCCTCGAAAGTCCTCGAGCCACCTTGATCAACGACTTCGAAAACACCGGACACACCAGCGTCGCCATGATGCCGGCAATCTATCGGGATTGGCCCGCAGGGCGGCGACTCGGCTACGACGAGATTCACGACGATTCACGGCTCGACTATCGCGGGCCGCGCCTGGGCTGGGTCACGATTCCCGATCAGTTCGTCTGGCACCGCCTGCGCCAGGTGCGAAACACGCACCCTGAGCCAGTATTCGCCGAATTGGCCCTGATCAGCAGCCATGCACCCTGGGTGCCGGTGATCGAACCGCTGCCTTGGGACGAACTCGACGACGGCAAGGCGTTCGCGCGCTGGGAAGGCGACGGCAGCAACTTTTACGAACTCTGGGGGGACAACGCCGGCATGCGTCAACGCTATGGCCCGGCACTGGCATATTCACTGGCGGTCGCCGGCGAGTACGCCACGCGTTTCGTGGACGACGACACCCTACTGATTCTGCTTGGCGATCATCAGGCCGCGCCAGGCATGCTGGGCTTTACGCCCAGCAAGGAGGTGCCGGTTCACGTCATCAGTGGCGACCCTGCGCTGATCGCCCCCTTCCTGGCGCATGGCTTCCAGCGCGGTATGCACCCGCCCCGCGACACGCCCGCGCGCTCGATGGCCAAACTTCGCGGCTTGCTGCACCGGCTTTACGGCGCAACGGCCGACACCAGCTAACGCGGCACTTATCTTGCCATCATGCGATCAGGCACGGGCCCGGTCGCGGCGATCCTTGATCCAGCTCGCCACGCTGGTAACCACCAGCGCGCCGACGATGATGGTCATCGACAGCCAGATGGGAATCTCGGGAATCGACTCGATGGGATGGCCACCGTTGATGAACGGCAGCGTATTCTCATGCAACGCCTCGAGCACCAGCTTGACGCCGATGAAGCCCAGGATCACCGACAGCCCCAGTCCCAGGTAGACCAGACGTGACAACAAGCCGCCCAGCAGGAAGTAAAGCTGCAGCAATCCCAGCAACGCGAAAGCGTTCGCCGTAAAGACGATATAGGGCTCACGCGTCAGCCCATAGATGGCGGGAATGGAGTCCAGCGCAAACAAAAGATCGGTAAAGCCCAGCGCCACGATCACCATGAAAAGTGGCGTCACCACACGCTTGCCGTCGACTTTCGCCAGCAACTTCTTGCCGTGATATTCATTGGTGACAGGCAACCAACGCTGCGCCAGGCGCACAGCCAGGTTGGGGCGGTATTCCTCTTCTGCGTCATGGTCCTCGAAGCTTTCCTTGGCCAGCTTGTAGGCCGTCCAAAGCAGGAAGGCACCGAAGATATAGAACACCCAACTGAACTGATGGATCGCCGCTGCGCCCACAGCGATGAAGACGCCGCGCATGATCAAGGCGATGACAATCCCGATCAGAAGCGCTTTCTGCTGATGGATACGCGGCACCGCAAACTTGCTCATGATGATCACGAACACGAACAGATTATCCACCGACAAGCTCTTCTCGGTGATGAAGCCGGCGAAGTACTCGGCGCCGCGCTGCGGCCCCCAAACCAGCCACAGCCCTACCCCGAACACCATGGCCAAGGCAATATACACACACGTCCAAGCCGCCGATTCCTTGAAACTCGGCTCGTGCGGTTTGCGGACATGAGAGAAAAAATCGAAAACGAACAGCGCAGTGAAGCCAGCCACAGTGGCCAGCCATACCCACAAGGGGACGTGCATAGGTCTACCTCCGGTCAACGGTCAGCGTTGCCGAAGGTCTCTCCCGCTCGACATGAGTGCCGAGCCGCTGTCACCGGGGCGTTGCGCCCGTGCTGACGATGACAACACAAAGAACAGGTCGTGCGACCCGCTTCGGGAATACTCCCCTTCCGCTGCGGCGCATTGTGGGGCGAGGCATGCCGCAACGCAACGTTTATCGTCGCAGCGACATGCCTTGATCACCTCAACCCCAGCAATGCACGTAGCGATAGGCCGTTTCCGCCAGGCGCGAATCAAGCCCCCAGGGCGAGAAGCGACGTACCATTTCGTCGACGACGTCACGCAGCGGACGCGACGCCTCGCGCACCTGCGCCTCGATGATGGTCCCGATCGTGAACAACGCACTGTTTTCAGGACTGGTGTCATCCACGCGCGGGGTTTCCAACCACGGCGCATGCCGCGCCAGCTCCACGTCATCCTTGGTAATCATCATCTCATGACCTCCTACTCGCTCGTTCTCGTGTCTCGCATGTGACTCACGGCTTTCATTACGACTTTAGTTCAAAACCAAGAGTTCCGCGATGGGTCACATCGACGCAATTTTCATGTGATACAGCGCCAGCGTACATGTGAGGCGTTCGACAACACGGAGGGCGCAGGCGCCGGTCTTCAGCCGAGGATGAAGATCACGCAGGCCGCGGTGAGCGCCCCCATGGTCCCATTGAACACTCTCCAGGCGCGCGGCCCCTTGAGCCAGCGACCAATGGCCATACCAAACCCCGCCCATAGCGCGATACAAGGAAAGGCCACGAGTTCGGCCGCTCCCGCCAGTGCGAACGCATTGACAATGGTATTGCCATCCTCGGGCAAAAAGCTCGCCATTAGCGTCAAGCCCATGACCCAGGCCTTGGGATTAGCGAACTGGAATGCCACCGCCTGCCAGAAGCTAAGCGGCCGCCCTTGGATATCACCGAGGCGGGGTGGCGGCGCCGTGGCAATCCCCCAGGCGAGGTACAGCAAATAGAGGCTGCCGATCACCCGTAGCGACGTCTGTACCAATGGAAAGCGCTCGAAGATCATCCCCAAGCCTAACGCCACGCCCGAAAACAACAGGAAGCACCCGCCCAGGATGCCTAACAGATGCGGCAGGGTACGTCGGAAGCCGTAATTGGCCCCGGAGGCAGTAAGCATCACGTTATTGGGGCCTGGCGTGATGCTCATGGAAATCATGAACAGGGCGGCGGGCCCAAGAGCGGCCAAGGTCTCCATCTCAATTGTACCCCTACAATTTAGAATTCATGGTTTCAATTCACCAACTATATTGAGCATAATGAGTACAATAAAGGCGTCAAAGGTTTTATTGTCACCATGACAATTTGGACACCCGAGCTGCCTGAAGGCGGCCCACGCTACCGGCGTATCGCCGAGGCCATCGCCAAGGGAATCGAACTTGGCGAGCTCGCCCCCGGCGATAAGCTACCGCCCCAACGCCAGCTAGCCGATCGCCTGGGCGTCACCATCGGCACCATTACCCGCGCCTACGCCACGGCGCATCATCAGGGTTGGGTCGACTCACGAGTTGGAAGCGGCACCTATGTGCGCCGGTCGATCGAGGAAGCACCTACCAACTTTCGCGCCGGCCAGCCTCTCGACCGGGGCATGATCGACATGGGCATGAGTCTGCCGCCACCCCACCCGTCAAGAGCCCAGGGCCTACAACGCGCGCTCGAGCACATCACCGCCTCGCCCGGTGCTCTCCAGGCCGCCACGGAATATCAGCCCGAGGCCGGCAACGAGACTCAACGGGCGCGAATCGCCGCCTGGCAAGGCAGCCTTGGCTTCCCCGACGATCCAAGCCGCCTGGTGATTACGCAGGGAGGCCAGCACGGCATCCAGCTTGCACTGCAAACGCTCTCTCAGCCAGGCGACCTGGTCGCGAGTGACACCCTCACCTACCCCGGGTTCATCTGCGCCGCCCAACAGGCCCATCTACGCCTGATGGCAGTGCCAATGGACGCCAACGGTCTAGATGTCGATGCCCTGGCCCGGCTGTGCGCTCGGCAACCACCGCGTGTGCTCTACACCACCCCGGATATCAACAACCCGACAGGTGCCCAGCTCGATGAGACACGCCGCAAGCAGCTGGTGACCCTAGCCCGCGAGCACGACATCTGGCTGATCGAAGACGCCGTGCAGTATCTGCCAGAGGCCAATCGTGGCACGCCACTCGTCACGCTAGCGCCAGAGCGCACCTTGCACATCTTCAGCACCTCCAAGGTGTTGGCCGGCGGGCTACGCATCGGCAGTCTTACAGTGCCAGAACGCCTCCTGGAACGCCTGGGGGCGGCGATCCGCGCCCAGAGCTGGATGACACCGCCACTGATGGTAGAGGCGGCCTGTCATTGGATGGAGGATCCCGGCAGCCGAGAACTATTGCACTGGCAGATCGGTGAGCTTGCCGCCCGCCGCGAACTGGCGCTGAAGCGCCTGGCCGCCTATGGACCGCTCAGCCACGAGGGCTCGTCGATAGTATGGCTGCCACTCCCGTCAGGGCGGCGCAGCAGTGAGTTGCAAATCCTGCTGGCGCGACGCGGCGTCAAGGTCTCCACCCCAGAACCATTCTGCATGGGAAGCGAACCAGCGCCGCAAGCGCTGCGACTGTGCCTAGGGCCATCCGTCGACCGCCAATCGCTAGCGCAAGCATTGACGATCATCGACGAGGTCCTCGCAGAAGTGCCGGCCTCCCCCTGGCAGACCCTTTAAGCTCAGGTTTCAAATGCCAGACGACGGTGCGGCACTCATGCATGATATTTCTGACACTCAACCCCCCAGCAAGTCGCCCCTCCCTGCAAAATGAAAAAGCCGCCGGTTGATACCGGCGGCTTCTCGTCATGGCACATTGCCGTGACGCATCAGCTCGTGTGGGAGGCACTCGGCAAGGCGGCAGGTTCGCTCGTGTTCTGGCCACGCTCGCGCAGTGTGAAGGCCCCCACCGTCTCGGCGAGACGTTCCGACTGACCCTTGAGCTCGGCGGCAGCGGTGGCGCTTTCCTCGACCATGGCAGCGTTTTGCTGTGTCATGTTGTCAAGGTCGGTCACCGCCACGTTGACCTGGCTGATGCCGTCGCGCTGTTCGCTGGTCGCAGCGCTGATCTCGTTGAGCACGTCCGTGACGCGTGCCACGCCCTCGACGATCTCGTTCATCGCCGTGCCTGCGCTGCGCGCCAGCTCGGCGCCGCTGTGGGTCTTGCTCGAGGCATTGTCGATCAGCGACTTGATCTCGCGGGCCGCTTCGGCACTGCGCGTGGCGAGTTGGCGCACCTCGCTGGCGACCACCGCGAAGCCACGCCCTTCCTCGCCGGCACGCGCCGCCTCCACAGAGGCATTCAAGGCCAGCAGGTTGGTCTGGAAGGCGATGCCATCCATGGTGGTGACGATCTCGGCGACTTGCTGCGTGGCGGTCTCGATCTCGTCCATGGTCTTGACCACGTCCCCGACGACCTCGCCACCGCGTGTCGCCGACTGACTGGCCGCTTCGGCCAGGCCGCTGGCCTGACTCGCCGAGTCTGCGGTATGCGAGACGGTACTGGTCAATTCCTCCATCGAGGCCGAGGTTTCCTGCAGGCTGGAGGCAGTGGTATCCGTGCGACTGGCGAGATCCTGGCTCGCCGAGGCGATCTCCGAGGACGCCACGCGGACCGAATCGCTGCTGTCGCGGACATCCAACAGCACATCGTTCATCTTGTCGGCGAAGGCGTTGAACTGTGTCGCCAGCTCGGCGATCTCATTACGTCCACGCACCGGCAAGCGTTGGGTCAGGTCACCGCCCCCGGACGCGATATCGCGCATGCGTCCGGCCAACTGGCGCAACGGTCGCGACAAGCTGCCGCCCAGCAACCAGCTCACCACCAGGCCCAACACCGCAATCACCGCACCCACCGCGATCATGCCCATCATATCGGCCTGACGCTGCTCCTCGAGAGCCGCCTGAAGGTTATCGGCCCCCGCCATGACCACATCGGCCGGCAGGCGAATCATCACTGTCCACGGCTTGCTGTCCTCCATCAGGCGGAACGGCCAATACAGCTCGATCATCTCGCCCGAAGCGTCGCGCACTGGATCGCCCGTGCTCGCGCGCTTCAACCGCGCCTGAACCGCCTCGGCGAAGACAGCCTCGGCCTGTTTCCCCGCTGCTTCGGGATGCCCGGTATAGGCGGTCACGCCACCGCGCGGCGCGATCAGCGCCATTTCTCCGGCACCTTCAAAGAGCGTCCGGTTGGCCTCGTTCAACAAGGTCTGGATGAAATCCACCGACAGATCGACCCCGGCGCTGCCTCGGAACTCGCCATCGACCATTACCGGCACATTGAACGAGGTCACCATCAAGGTCTTGCCGTTGTAATCATACGGCGCGGGGTCGATGACGCAGGGCTTCTGAGTCTCGCGTGGGCATAGATAGTATTCGCCCTCGCGCACGCCGCTGTCCTGAAGCGTCTCGCTTTCCATGGTCTCGCCGAGGGGCAGGACCTCGATATCGCCATCCTCGGTGCGATACCACCACGGCATGAAGCGACCATTGGGGCCATAGCCCTCGTCTTCACGCCCCACGTAGTTGCTGTCATCACCGAAGGCGTCGGGCTCCCAGCCGATGAAGGCATCCAGCAGATCGGGGTTTTCCGCCACCGTGTCACGGACGACGTTCGACAACTCCTCCCGAGTCAACGAGATGCCCCCATCCTCGCCCATCAGCTCATTGAGCGAGGCCAGATTGCGTGCCTGGCTCAGTGCCTGAGTCAGGCGGGCCTTGATCCGCTCGGCCTGAGTCGAGGCCACGGCATCCAGACGCTGTTCGATGTTCTCCTCGAGCAACTCTCGAGTCTGTTTCTCGACGAACGCCGCCGACCGAGAATTAGCAAAGGTCGCATAGCCGACCAAGGCCACCACCAGCACTACGATGCAGGCCCCGACCAGCGTCGCAACCAGGGTACGAATCGACTTGAATTGCATGCTCACACCTCCCGCCGTGACGGCTCGATGGAAGAACATGCAGGAAGCGGCGACGCCGATACGGCACCGCCCGCCACGTGGCGGCACATGGGCAAGCAAGACAACATGGAAACGATCTCGTGTGGGACAGGGTTCGAACGGACAGGAGCATGGAATCAACGCCCCGTGCCACGCGTATCGGCACATTACGCGTAAACTTTAAGGCTAAGCGCGAGGCGCCCCCGTTCCGCCAGGGACGTTCGGTTGTGGCCCTGGGCCTACACCGCCGCGAGCAATAGGCGTACATGCTCTGCTTGTAATGGCCCCGGGGGTTTTGCAAACTGCCCCGCGTTGGCGCCGATGCAAGACGCGCCGCTGGCAGCATGCCCAACGACGACGACAGGGAAGGTGGTATGTCCGATGCCTCCAGGGTCTCCGCGACCCCGCAAGACGACAACGCGTCCGCACCCTCCGCCTCCGGAGACCGCCTGCACGACCTGCTCCGGCGTGTGACCCAGCGTGACCGTCAGGCCTTCGCCCAACTGTACGAGGCCACTTCGGCGAAACTCTACGGCACGGTGCTACGTATCTTGAAGGAACACGGGCGGGCGGACGACGTCGTCCAGGAGGCTTATGTCACGATCTGGCAGAAAGCGACACAATTCGAAGCCACGCGCGCCTCGCCGATTGCCTGGATGGTGGCCATCGCCCGCCATGCCGCCATCGACGAGCTACGCCGCCGACCCCGAGCGCCACATGAGTCGGAAGAGACACTGTCGCGCATGGCCGCCGACACGCCCAGTGCCCGCGAGCACCTAGAACACGAGCAGGATGCCCAACGGCTGTACGCCTGCCTGGAAGCGCTCGAGGCCGACCGCCGGGACATGGTGCGCCGCGCATACCTGGATGGCTGGTCACGCGCCGACTTGGCGGTGCATTTCGAACAGCCGGTGAATACCGTCAAGACCTGGCTCCACCGGGCCTTGAAGCAACTCAAGGGGTGCCTGGCACCATGACCGATCGCGACGATATCGACATGCTGGCTGCCGAGTACGTGCTAGGTACCCTCGAGGCAGACGAACGCGCCGAGGTGGCGCAACGGCGGGAGCACGACGCCGACCTGGAGGCGCGCATTCTCGCCTGGGAGGCGCGCCTCGCCCCACTCGGTGACGAGGTCCGCACGGTCTCCCCGGGGCCGGACCTGCTGGCCAGGATCGAGCGTCGCATCGACGAGCTCGAGACGCCTGTTCGAACAAAACCTACGCCGGACACCGACGCCAACGGTACGGCGCAGTTGATCGCGCTTCGCCGCCGCTTGGGATTCTGGCGCGGGAGCACCGCCTTGGCGACGGCCGCAGCGCTGGTGCTGGCGGTGATTCTGCTCTCGCCACTCGGCGAGTCGCCGGACGAACCACCCTTCGTGGCCGTCTTCTCACAAGACGACCAGCAGCCGGCATTCATGCTCTCCGTCAATCTCGACAATCGCCGACTCAACGTACGTCCGGTGACGGCTAAACCACTGCCGGACCGCTCCTACCAGCTATGGATCAAGGCCGACTCGCTGGGGCCCAAGCCCCGCTCGGTGGGCGTACTCAACGACGACCTGACCCTGGAGGCCGACGCCCTCAGCGACTACGACCCCGAGCTGCTCAAGCGAGCCACCTTCGGCATCAGCATCGAACCCCCGGGCGGTTCACCCACCGGCCAGCCGACGGGCCCGGCGATTCATGGCTATCTCTACCCCATCGATCGGCAAGCGACATCGCAACACTTGTGATTTTTTTCGCGCCGAGGTGAAACCTTGTGCGCCCTCTCCTCGTAACTAGAAGCACGCCCATCTCAACCACTTTGCAACGATGGGGCGTGCTCGGAACTCAAGGAGAGAATGATGACCAAGTTCATGGCAAGCGCATTCGTATCCGCCACCCTGCTCGCCGGCGCCTCACTGGCCCAGGCGGACATGCACGGTGACATGCATCCACAAGTCTGGGCCGACGATCAGTCCGTCGCGGACGGTACGGTGTCCGCCGAGAAGGTCACGGCGAACAGCAACGGCTGGCTCGTGGTCCACCGCACCGACGAGAGCATGAAACCAGGCCCCGTGGTCGGTCACGCCCCGCTTCAGGAAGGCGAGAACATGGACGTCACCGCACTGCTGACCGAGGACGTCATGCCCGGCGACCACCTGATGCTGATGGTGCACAGCGAGAAAGGCGGCATGGAGCCCGGCGTATTCGAATACACCCTCGGCGCCTCGGAAGACGGCCCCATCAAGATGGACGGCAAGCTGGTCACCGACACCATCACCGCGCAGTAACCGTTACCCGGCATGCCGGAAGACGGAAGGGGCCCTAAACGGGCTCCTTTTTAATGCCCTACTCGTGAATTCACGCCCTACCCATAAGCCGGACCATGGCGCGCGATTCGTTACAGCCAGCGCGAGACCGTCACGATATCCGCGACGTCCGCGGGCGCTTCCGTCACGAACCCCAGCTCCGCCGCCATCTGCCGCATGGCGTGGTTTTCTCGCAGCACGTCGGCGAAGATCTGGCGGATGCCGCTCTCGCGGGCGTAGTCGATAATCTGCTCCATCAGCCGATAACCGAGGCCAGTGCCTTTCATGTCACTACGCACCATGATCGCGAACTCGGCTTTTTCCTTGTCGGGGTCGGTGGAGAGCCGCACCACACCGACGATGACCGCCTCCCCCGGCAACGTCGCCACGAAGGCCATCTCGCGGTCGTAGTCGATCTGCGTCAGGCGTGCGGCGAAGGCGTGATCGAATGCCTTGATGGCCGCGAAGAAACGCAACCGCACGTCGTCAGGCGAGGAATGGCGCAGCATCTCGACCAGTGCGCCTTCGTCCTCAGGGCGGATGGGGCGCAGGCAGTAGCGCTGCCCGGCGCGCGTCTCGATGACCTCTTCCAATTGCTGCGGGTACGGGCGAATGGCCAACGGCTGCCGCTGGTCGCCCTCGGCGCGAACCACGATACGCGCATCCAGGGCGATCACCCCGTCGGCATCCGTCAGCAGCGGATTGATATCGAGCTCGACCACGCGCGTCAGGTCACTGACCAGCTGCGAGACCTTGATGAGCGTCAGCGTCAACGCCTCGAGATCGACCGCCGGGCGGTCCCGATACCCCTGCAACAACCGCGCCACGCGGGTCGAGGCGATCATGTTGCGTGCCAACAACGGATTGAGCGGCGGCAGCCCCACCACCCGATCACCGATGACCTCGACCGCCGTCCCGCCCTGGCCGAATACGATCACCGGCCCGAAGAGACTGTCTTCGGCGGCGCCTATAATCAGCTCATGCGCGCCCGGCCGGCGGATCATCGGCTGCACGTTGAAGCCCTCCACCCGGGCCTCGGGTTGGGCACGCCGCACCGCCGCGAGCATGTCCTCGGCGGCCTGCGTCACGGCACCGGGCGAGGCCAGATTCAACTGCACCCCACCGACATCCGATTTATGCGAGATATCCGGCGAGAGGATCTTCAGCACCACCGGGAAGCCCAGCCGTTGCGCCGCCTGGCTGGCCTCCGCCGGGGTTCGCGCCACGATGGCGGGCACCGTGGGTATGTCATACGCCGCGAGCACGGCCACCGCCTCTGGCTCGGTCAGCACGCGCCGCCCCGCCGCAATGACACCGTCGATGACCGCCTCCGCCTTGGCCGGCTCGAGAGTGACGGCCTCGGCCAGCGCCGGGGGCGTTTCCATCAGCGCCTGCTGGTTGCGCCGATGGCTGAACAAATGCGAGAAGGCTCGGATGGCCTGCTCCGGTGTCTCGTAGGTGGGAATTCGCTGCGTGGCGAACAGATGACGCGCTTCGGCCGGCGCGCCCTCGCCCAGCCAGCAAGTCAGTACCGCTGCAGGCCGTGTGCCGAGCGTCTCGACCACCGCCCGTGCCGCATCCAGGCTATCGGCGACCGCCGCCGGGCAGTTCATCACCAGGATCGCATCCGCACACCGTTCGTCGAGCAGCGCCTCGAGGGCGAGCGTGTAACGCCTCCCCGGCGCATCGCCGAGAATGTCCACGGGGTTGGCATGCGACCACGCCTCGGGCAGTACCTCGTTCAGCCGCACCAGCGTCGTCTCGGAAAGCTCGGCCAGTCGGCCATTCACTTCGGCCAGCGCATCCACCGCCAGTACGCCGATGCCCCCGCCGTTGGTGAGGATCGCCAGTCGGTTGCCCTTCACGCGGATGCCGGTGGCCAGCGTACCCGCGGCCTGAAACAGCTCGTCCAGCGTCGCCACCCGCAGCATTCCCGCACGCCGAAACGCCGCGTCGTAGACGGCATCCGCCCCGGCCAGCGCCCCGGTGTGCGATAGCGCCGCCTTGGCCCCCGCCGCACTGCGACCGGCCTTGACCACCACCACCGGCTTATTGCGCGACGCCATGCGCGCCGCCGAGAGAAACTTACGCACCTCGGTCACCGCCTCGACATAGAGAAGGATCGAATGCGTCTTGGGATCGAGGGCCAGGTAGTCGAGCATGTCACCGAAATCGACATCGCTCATCGCCCCCAGCGAGACGACGTGCGAAAAACCGATGCCGCGCGCCGAGGCCCAGTCGAGAATGGCGGTCGCCACCGCGCCGGACTGGGTGACGAAGGCGACATCGCCCTTGGCAGGCGTGAGATGCGCAAAACTGGCGTTGATGCCCATGTGCGGCGCCAGGATCCCCAGGCAGTTGGGCCCGACGATGCGCATCAGATAAGGCTTGGCGGCATCGAGCATCGCCTGTTTGAGCGCCAAGCCCTCGGCACGCGCGCCCTCGCCGAAGCCCGCCGTGATCACCACCGCCGCGCGACAGCCACGCTCGCCGAGTTCATGGATCAGCCCCGGCACGCTCTCCGGCGGCGTGGCGATGATCGCCAGATCCGGCGCCAGCGGCAACTCGCCGACGCTGTGATAGTTGAGGCTCGAGCGGATGGCGCGCTCATGCGGGTTCACGGTCATGATGGGCCCCGAGAAACCGGCATCGAAGAGATTGCGCGCCAGCACCGCCCCCACCGAGCCCGGCCGATTGCTCGCCCCAATCAGGGCAATCGCGGCCGGGGCAAACAACGCATCAAGATTACGAATCGACATCAGGCCTCTCCGGTCCGTCTAGGGGAGCGGAGTACGCTCAGGCGGTCAGCAGCATCTTGATGGCCTTTTCCGAGGCGGCATGCGAGAACACCTCATAGGCCTTTTCGATCTCGTCCAGCGCGAAACGATGGGTGATCAGGCTTTCGGCATCGATGCCACCGGCCTCGAGGAAGCGCATGAGCACGGGGATGGTGTTGGTGTTCACCAACCCGGTGCGGACCGTGACGTTCTTGATCCACAACTCCTCGAGGCGCAATTCGACGCTGCGACCATGCACGCCGATATTGGCCAGCCGCCCGCCCGGACGCAGGATGCGCTGGCAGGTATCGAACGACTCAGGGATACCCACCGCCTCCATGGCCACGTCGACGCCCTCGCCATCGGTGAGCGCCATGATCGTCTCCACCGCATCGGCACTCACGGTATCCGTCGCGCCCAATTCAAGCGCCACGGCCAGGCGGTTCTCGTCCGGGTCGACCATGATGATGCGCGCCGGCGAATAGAAGCGCGCGGTCAACAAGGCGGCCAGCCCGATGGGCCCCGCGCCGACGATGGCCACGGTATCCCCCAGCGAGACCTCGCCGTTCAACGCACCGATCTCGTGGCCGGTGGGCAGGATGTCGCTCAGCATCAGCGCCGCGGCGGGTTCCAGCCCTGGCGGCAACCGGTACAGGCTGTTGGCGGCATGCGGAATGCGCACCACCTCGGCCTGGGTGCCATCGATCTTGTGACCGAGAATCCACCCGCCATCGCGGCAATGCGCATACATGCCTTGCTTGCAGTAATCGCAGTGCCCGCACGACGTGATGCACGAGATCAGTACCTGATCGCCGACCGCGAGGCCGCTGACGGCCCCGCCAACTTCCTCGATCACCCCGATGCCTTCATGGCCCAGGGTGCGCCCCGGCGTCACCGCCGGTACATCGCCCTTGAGGATGTGCAGGTCGGTGCCGCAAATGGTGGTATGCGTCACCCGCACGATGGCATCCGTGGGCTGCTCGATTGCGGGCCGCTCCTTCTCTTTCCAGGCCTTCTGCCCCACTCCCTCATAGACAAGCGCTTTCATGTCCCCTTCCCCGGGTAACGCCCACCGCGACTCGGCAAGCCTTTGCCTGAGTATAGAAAGCGCGGAAAAACGGGGCTTGATCCGGGTCAAGTTTTTGGAAGTCAGTCAAATATAGAGTTGTGGATTGATCGGTATATCGTTTTCACGGCAATAGGTTTCATAGTGATTGATGAACCACCAAACATCGGCGGTCTGCACGAACTGTGCATTTTCATCATAAAAATCAATCGCTCCCTGCATCCAGCCAAAGAGCTTCGTTCCCTGTGGGTGCTCAGTGACCAGTGTGTGAGCCTCGCCAGGGACTTCTTGAATGAAGCCGCCTGGATAGGCGACCCAGTCGTACTCGAGATAGCGTGCACTCCCCTCGAGACATATCATCACGATACGTCCTCGATGGTAATGAGTTCCTATCACCCCGGGCTTCTTGATCCAGAGGACATTGCTGAAAATATTGTTGCGCACATCAAACGCCAGATGGCGTATCGCCGCATTCTCACCAAACGGGACCCACGGGCTATCTTTTTCGGACGGACCGATGAAGGTCCCTTGACTGCCACGGCGCTCAAAAACCTCCCGAAACGGATTCGGCACATCGACAACCTTGAATGCCGTCGATGGCGGCACGTCCATGATATTGTTGTTTGTCATGATTACCACCTCATGGTTAGCTTCTCTTCAAGAGCCGCTGACAGCGAGATCTCGGGCAAGGTATAGCTGCAAAACAGCCAGGCGATCCTCAAGTCATTTCTCCCTCGGCGGCTCGACCTATCGGCGATGAAGAGCGCCATCTCGCCTTTTCGGCGTCAACATCGCCGCAACCTTGAATATCGGCTTGTCAGTTCAGCGACTTTGCCAATTTCATCCAATGGCGTTTCATGCAATGCCCCCGTTTCAGTCCGACGGCGTCAAGCCCATGGCCTTGCCGAGATTGATGCCAAACTGCAAGGCCACCACGAGCCCGTCATCGTTTAGATGGCGTGCTGAAGGGTTATAGAAGTTGCTGGGATTGATGACATACTGCACCGAAGGCTCAAGGAATATATAACCGGGCAGACCAAGGTGGTAATTCGTCTCGATACGATACACGTGTCTGGATCCGGTATCGGCCGACCCTCCATTGGCCATGCGTGCATCGCGCTGCGCCTCGAGTTGACGACTCCCCAGACGGGCATAACTCACCTTGACATTGGCCATGTCGGCAGGCCTCTCAAAGGGATTCAAATAGGTTAGTCCCGTTTCGACAAAGCCCTGGTAGGGCTGGTTGTCACCAGGCGCGGCTTCGACCGATCCAAACCAGAGAAGAGATTCTGGATCCTTGATGCCTCGTATTCCCCCATCCGGACGCCATAACGCCTGACGAAACTTGAACATGACGCCGGCGGTGCCGCTTCCATCGAGTTCGCCGGTACGCGGATCGAACTGGTCGCTGGTGTTGTAGAACCCGATGAGCTCGTATCGGCCCGGGTAGGCGTCTTCCGAGAACCTCGTCTCGTGCCCGATCGCGGCCAGGATACTTTCCCCGGCGGAATCCGACGGGTTCCAGTCGAAGCCATGCCCCTCATCCAGATACTGCTGAGGATCGGATTCAAAGACACCCAGCTTCAGGCTCTTGTGGTTGCCTATCTGGAGCTGCCCGAAGGCGCCCCACGACGCGTACGGTGGCGGGAGCGATCCCGTTGCGTTATCCCAAATGGGATCATTGCAGGCCACGACACTTGAGCAATTGTTCTCGAAGAAATAGCGCCTGGCGTTGGTACGCCCCACCACGGCCTTCAGCCGGCCATCGAAATAGTCTTGCTCATAAGAAAATTGCGACAGGTAACCGCCGGAAATATCGTTGCGTGCCGGCGATCCCCCAAAATAGCTTCCCGCCGCACCGGCATACGCAGGGCCCGTAGGCTGCCCGACATTCTGGTTGCCAGGAAAGAACGTATACTCTAGATGAAAGGCGGCATCGGGAATGCTTAGCATTCTTTCCAGGTCAAAGTCGGCGCCGGCAAATATATTGTTGGTGACAGCATGGCTTCCCTTCCTCGGCCCCGTCGAAGGATTGCCGACCCACAGCGACCAGAGCGATAAATGAGGAGTGATTCCGGCAGCCTCCAGCTCTCTCCCCAGCCCGCTGAAAAGGGGCTCGCCTTGAGTCGAGCGCGAAACATTTTGAGTGTCATCGAGCCGCTCCGAGATTTCCGAGTTGCTTGCCCAGGCGTCGAGCGAGACTGTCATGATCACTGCTGCCAACAAGCCTGTCTTGGCAGTCCTCAACATTCTGAGCCCGGGCTTCTCTTGACGAAAAAGGTCACCTCGTCTTTCGACAATTTGGCGTGAAAAGATTGAATTATTCATTATTATCCTTGTGTTTTATCGACGTGCATTTATAAATTTTATGTTGTTCTCGACACTCGGCTTTTAACTCAATTGAGGGGTGTCGAAGCTAGTGACTCTTGCGACCGCTTGGCCAAAACCGCGGGTGCCGTCTCCTGAAGCCCCAGTGCCAGAATGCCTGCAAGAACACAGATGCCGCTCATCAACCACAGCGGCGCGGCCTCGCCAGCCATGTCAGCTGCAGCGCCGGCCAGCGTGGGGAAAATGCCGCCCCCCAGGACCTCGCCGATACCACACACGAAGCCGAGGGCGGTGGCGATGTAGCGTGAATCGACTGTCTCGGACGGAACGATGGCCATGAACAGCGGGAATATGCCGTTCAAGGACCAACCGAAGAAAAACAGAATGGCCAGGATGAAGGCATGGCCCTGGAAGTACATCGCGCCGAGGGTCAGAATCAGCCCCATGAAGGGCGTAATGATCATGACCGGCTTGCGGCCCACCTTGTCGGAGATACCGCTGACCACGAAACTTCCGACGGCCGCCGAGATGCCCAACGTTCCCATCAGCCAGCCCATGGCTTGGGGGGAGTAGCCCCGAACGCTGGTCAGGTAGATCGGCATGAAGGACCAGCAGACCACCAGGTAGCCGACCAGCAGGACCGCCATCAACGAGCAGATGACCATGTTCCGGTGCGCGAGCATCTCCTTGATGCTCGGTCGCCGTGAGGCGGGCTTGTCCCCCACCGCGGACGGCACCGGAGAGACGCCAGGTTCACGCATCAGCCACCAGAGGAGCCCTGCGGCAAGCAGCCCCGGCATACCGGCAAGGAAGAAGGCTTCTCGCCAACCGAAGGCCGATGCCACGGCGACCAGTACCACCGGGGCCGCGAAAGAGCCCAGCAGATTCGACCCGAAGTTCTGCATCACGCCCATGGCCACGCCCCGGCGTTCGGGTGTCACTTCCATGGCCGTCACCGTCTGCGATATCGGCAGAATGGGGCCCTCCGCGACCCCCATGAGCAGACGCGCGCCGAGCAGCATAAGAAAGGAAGTGGCGAGCCCCGTCATAAAAGAGCAGAGGGAGAAAATGATGGTGGCCAGAATGAGAAAAATCTTTCGTCGCCCGCTGCGATCGGACATGGCACCAAATATCAGGCCCGATATGGCCCAGGTAATCGACAGCGCAGAGGCTGTCAGGCCTATCTGGGTATTCGTCAACCCGAGTTCCGGCTGGACGAATGGCATCAGGAAATTCAGTGCATTCCTGTCGAAAAAGACGATACCGAAGTTCAGGCTCAGCAGTGCGACCAGGATGATCTGATAGCGTGAGCTGGCGCGCGTGTTAGGCATGGCATTAGCATTGTTGTTGTTCATGGCTGATTAGCACCTTGCATTGGCGAGTGCGGTTTTTCAGGGACTCGAATACCGTCGGCACGTTTTTCAGCGGCACCGTTTCGGTAATCAAGTGGCGAGGTTCAACAGCACCGGCATCGAGCACATCCAGGGCACTTTCGTACTCGCGCCGGGAAAAGAAGGCAGCCGTCTGCAGGCGTACCTCTTTCGACAGGGCGGCAAAGGGGACGAAGCTATCGGGCTTGGTACACAGGCCGAGGAGCAGAATCGTGCCATGCGGCCTGACCTGCTCGATGGCCTGTGCGATGAGCCCTGGAACACCGGCACACTCGAACACGATGTCCGCTTTCCCACCGAGCTCACGCTCCGCGCTCCCCACGGGATCGTCTGGCATGCAGACGAAACCGGTCGCCCCCATGTCGTGGGCCCGCTGCTCCTGATAGCGGGCGATGTCCTGGACGACGACCTGTCCCGCTCCGAAGCGACGCGCCCAGAAGGCGGCCGCCAGGCCGATGGGACCGGCGCCGAGAATCAGCACGCGATCGCCGGGCTGCAGGCCGGAAAGCCGAACCCCGTGAAGCGCCACGGCCAGGGGCTCGACGATCGCGCCGTCGTCCGTGCTCACGCCATCGGGCAGCGCAATGCACTGGCGTGCCGCGGTGGCCGCGTACTCGCCATAGCCCCCGCCTTCGAGCACCATCTGTCGACACCAGGCCGGGTCCCCCGACAGGCAGGAGAGACAGCGCCCGCAGCTTCGGAATGGCATGACGGAGACCTGCTGCCCCGGGCGCAGATTGTCGACCGCTGAGCCGCAGGCGACGACCTCGCCGGCATACTCGTGCCCCAGCACATCGCCGGGGCAGAGACCGAACACGGCGTCTTCGGTCATGTGCAGGTCCGAGCCGCAGATTCCACAGCGCTTCACCTGGATGATGACTTCGTCGTCGCCCGGCGTGGGATCGGGAAGCTCACGGATTTCCAAAGGCCGATGCAACTCATGAAAGACGGCAGCACGCATCAGTCGATCCTCCCGAGAGACGTTCCACCATCGATGACCAGCTGTGCGCCCGTCATGTACGAGGACGCGTCCGAGGCCAGATAGAGTGCGAGCGCCTTGATCTGCTCGGGGTCCGCTATTCGCCCGAGGGGTACCTTGGCGTCCCAGCTTCGCCGTACGGCGTCATCTTTGAGCCAGCCCCCGCCGATATTGGTGGCAAACCCGCCCGGCGCGATGGTATTGACGCGTATCCCGAACTCAGCGAGTTCCAGGGCCAATTGGCGGACCATGTGGGAGACACCGGCCTTGGCCGGCATGTAGGGGAGCCCTACCACGGGCTCGGTGATGATGGCGGCATTCGACGAGGTGACGACGATGGAGCCACGACGACGAGGTTTCATGTATTTCGCCGCCACGCGCACGGTGTTGAAGGTACCGGTCAGATTGATGGCGATCGTCCGGTCCCAGCGTGCGGGGTCCAGCGTATCGACCTGTCCTTCTTCGTTGCGCCACCCGGCCGGATTCCAGAACCCCGCACCCGGGTCGATCCCGGCATTGGCGAAGACGATATCCAGACCGTCGAAGCGGCGAACATGCGCCTCGAAAGCCAGATCCGTTTGATCTCTGTCGGCCACATCGAGCGCCTGGGCGTATACCTCGAAACCCCGTTCTCTCAACCGATCTGCTTCACGCTCCGCGGCGTCGGTATCGATATCCGCGAGCGTGACCCTGGCACCGTTTTCCGCCAGCACTTCGACATAAGCGAGCCCCAGACCGGACGCACCGCCCGTGACCAATGCCGAGCGCCCCTCGACACTGAACCGTTCAAAAAAGCTCATGGCATTCCTCACAGAAACAGTTGTGCGTTGATGGGAATGCCGTGTTCTTCGCAGTAGGTTACGTAGTGGTTGATGAACCAGAAGACGTCCAGAGTCTCAGCCCACTCTCCGTTTTCGTCATAGAACTCATTGGCCCCCTGCATCCAGAAAAGCGCTTTCATGCCATTCGGTTCATCGGTCACCAGCGTGTGGGCCTGGCCAGGCATTTCGGTGATAAATTCACCGGGCCCGCAGGTCCAGTCATACTCCAGATAGCGGAAACTCCCCTCCATGCCAACGGCCCAGACCATGCCACGGTGCTTGTGCGTGCCAATGACGCCCGGTCCCTTTATCCACAAAATATTGCAGTAGACATTGTTCCTGACATCGAAAGCGAGATGGCGTATGGCAGCGTTTTCGCCAAAAGGAACCCACGGACTTTCCGCTTCCGAGCGCCCGACATAACTCCCCTCTCTCCCGAACCGATCCTGCATTGCCTTCATCGGCTCCGGTACTTCAACGACTTTGTAAGCCGTGCTTGCGGGTGCATTCGACATGGTCTTTCTCCTCGAAATGATGAGTCACACTGCTTTGCCATCAACTACCAGCAAGCGGTATGCCATCAACAAAGAGGAATAGACCTTTGTATAATCGGTGACATAAGTCCCCATGGGGACAGCAAAATATCACTCGCCCTAAAGACCAATGGATAACGGCAAAACCAAAGGCAACCCTTTAGGCTTTATAAAATTCATTATTTTCACAAAAAAATTTGATAACCGAGGGCAGAACGAATTCATTTCTGCGACTTTGGTAGGGTGAATATATGCCCCGTAAACTGCGCCTTTCGGAGATTGCAGCACAAGCTCAGCGAGCCAATTCCATTGAAGATGTGTTGCATGCCGGCGATCCGCCGACGCTACACGACTTGACGGAGAGCCTGCGTTTCACGCCCAACGACGGGCGGATCTGGTTCGATACCCGGCGCATGCTGCTGTTCGGCGCCAACTCTTTCGGCGCCCTGCGTCGAGAGCTGATCGAGGCCCTCGGGCCTATCGGTGCGCGCGACCTGCTGATGCGCGTCGGCTTCTCGGCCGGCGCCTCGGATGCCGCGTTCGTGAGAAGACATTGGCCGGATAGCGACGATGCCGGGGTCTTGACTGCGGGTGAGCGCCTACATGCCGTGATGGGGATGGTGAAGGTCGAGACGATACGCCGCGATCACGACATACCGAACGGCACCTTCGACGCGGAGTTTCTCTGGCATGACTCCATCGAAGCCGCCGAGCACATCAAGGCGTACGGTCTTTCCCCGGAGCCTACCTGCTGGATGCAGCTTGGCTACGCCAGTGGCTATGCCAGCGCCTTCTACGGCAAGCGCGTGATCTACCGTGAGCTCGAGTGCGCCGGCTGTGGCTCTTCGCACTGCCGAATCGTGGGTGAAACGACCAATGAGCGCATGGACGACATCGAGGATCTCCGCTGGCTGCAACTCGATCGACATACGCTGCCAAACACTGAAACACCGACTCGCAGAAAGACCGAGGCGTCGTCTCCCCCCGGGGAGACTCCCGCCGGAGGCGATTTCCAGAGAATCGTGGGGGTATCTGCCGCTGTCAGCATCGCCTTGCAGAAGATCGAGCGCGTTGCCCCCACGCCGGCCACCGTGCTGCTTAATGGCGAGTCGGGCGTGGGCAAGGATCTCTTCGCCAATGCACTGCACCGCAACAGCCTGCTGGCCGACGGCCCCTTCGTCGCTCTCAACTGCGCGGCAATTCCCGATACACTGATGGAGGCCGAGCTGTTCGGCGTGGAAAAGGGCGCCTTCACGGGGGCGGAACGCAGTCGACCCGGGCGTTTCGAACGTGCCGACGGCGGCACTCTCTTTCTCGACGAGATTCCCTCGCTGAGTCTGGAAGCCCAGGGCAAGCTGCTGCGCACGCTGCAGGACGGTGAGATCGAGCGCGTCGGTGGGGGCCAGGCAATCCGGGTCGACGTCCGAATCGTCGCCGCCTCGAACAAGGATCTCTTCCAGGAGGTGCAGGCTGGCCGGTTCAGAGAGGACCTCTACTACCGCCTGAACGTCTTCCCCATCCGCCTTCCGCCGCTCAGGGAACGGCGCGATGATATCCCGCTGCTGGTCGAGCATTTTTCACGCCACTACGCCGAGCGCTATCGGAAATCCATTACCGGGCTTACCCGGAAGGCCTCCGACGCCCTGTTGGAATATGACTATCCCGGCAACATCCGCGAACTCCAGAACCTGGTGGAACGCGGCGTCATCAATGCCATTGATGGCGGGCCGATCGATGTCTTCCACCTGTTCGAGGACGCCGGCTTCTCCTCTAACCCTGGCCCCAAGCTTCGAATCAACGACGCAGGAGACCTCGAAACCGCCAGCCCCGTCGACTCGGCTGAGGTCAAGAGACCTGACACGACGAGCAAGCCCGCTGCCGAGCAAGAAGTAGAAATGCTCGAAAGAATACTCAGAGAGACTGAAGGCAACGTCTCCCTCGCCGCCCGCGAACTGGGGATCACACGGGCCAAGCTGGCCTACCGGCTTCAAAAGCTGGAGCTGGATCCCAGTCGGTATCGTTATCCCAACAACATATGAATGGAGTCGCGAGGCGGTTCCGAAGAGTTGAACCGAATTGACTTGGCGTTCATCAACAAAGCCGCTGGTGTAACCACATGGCTGCCGTTGGGAAGGCAGACTCATGCCAAGAATGGGTTGGGGCACTGCACGGAGATGGAATGGAGAGAAGGATGGGCAAGCGCTACCTCACCGATGTGATGGTGGATCCGGTCGAGTTAGAGTCCACGAGCCGAGGGGTTATGAGTTGCTGGTCAACCTAGTACGCCTAGAGAAATCGTACGTAAGTGAACATGGGCTGGCATAGCTGGAGGCTCCTTAGTTACTGACCCTAAAGCGTAATTCTGAGAAGCTTTCTTAAGCTGATTACTGCACCGTGATTTTACCGACCATTAGACGAAGAGGTTAAGACTTCGATCTAGCTCTCATTGATAGGATAAGATTGTTTGCTGCTCATTCAAAGCTACACCCTTCACCCGAGCAAGTAGAGAGCTTCCGAAGACGGCGATGCTTGGGGACGCTTTTATTACGAGACTGTAAGAGGCACGGACAAGCATGACTTCGCCTGAGCTTACTGGTGGTGCTGGATTCACCTATGAGGACGCTGTTACAGCGCAGTACCTTGTGGCCATGGTCGGCGACACAACGGCAGCCGCCCTTAATGGGAGGGTCGTGCGACGGGTCGCACAGCAGCAAGCTGACTTTGGCGAGCCGCTCGACGATATTATCGTCGATGCGGCCTCTTTGACGGATGGAACCGTCATGCGCTTATCGCTGCAGGTCAAGCGTTCGCTCACTGTCTCGGCGGCGGAGACAAACACTGATTTCCGAGATGTTATCCAGCACAGTTGGCAAACGCTGCAGAAACCCGACTTTCGAGAGCACATAGACCGCGTTGGAGTGGTAACTTGGGCTGTGGCGGAAGAGGCATCTCGGGCTTTTGCGACCGTTTGTGAATGGGCGAGGAGTTCCGATACAACTGCGACCTTCATGCATAGGTTCGATGATGATGGGAGTGCCTCGGCCACTCACCATGCTGTAGTGGCGGCGGTTCGAAAGATTGCTCTGAAGACAGGTACACCTCTGTCAGACGATCAGCTGTATCGCCTTTTTGCGCATTTAGTGCTGATCCGATTTGACTTCCTTCACGCCGGATCGACCCACGAAGCGGAGGCAATTGCCAGTCTGCAGCGTGCGCTCGCGCCTGGGCAAGTGGCACGTGCAAATGAGTTGTGGGACCTGCTGCGCCAGATTGCTCGCGATGGCGCAGGTAGCAGCGCCGTGCATACCCGCGCATCGCTGGTGCGCGCATTGGCAGACTGGCGTTTCACGGGAGCACCCGCGCTTGCCGGCGACATGCAGGTTTTGCGCGACAGTACGCACCACTGGCTCGAGCAACAGGCTAACGACATCGGAGGTACACACCTGACTCGTCAGGTGCTACACGACCAGCTCAGTGATCAGATTGCGGCCCACCGCCTGACGCTGATCAAGGGTCTTCCTGGCACCGGAAAGACAGTTCTGTTACGCGACCTCGTGCACGAGCTGGCCGCCGATGGAACCACCTTGTTCCTCACCGCTAACCGGCTTTCTGGCCGCAGCTGGTCCGAGCATGCTCGCATGATAGGCTTAACGACAACATCCATCGAGCCGCTGCTCATAGAGGTTGAGGCCACCGGCCATGCCTTACTGCTCATCGATGGTCTAGACCGTATTGCGCCGGAACAGCGGTCTATTGTGACCGATTTGTTTGGCCAGTTGCTGACCAATCCGACGCTTTCTAATTGGCGCGTTGTCGCTACTGCACGCGATGCCGGTATCGAGCCTTTGCGTAACTGGGTTCCTCCTGCGCTGCTCTCAAGTAGTGGTGTGGGTTATGTCGATGTGACGAATCTGACAGACGAAGAGGCTGGCTCGCTCGCGGCTTCACTACCGGCGTTGCAGCCCCTCCTCATAGGCGGAAACGATCGTATACGGACACTGGCACGCCGCCCGTTCTTTGCAGCTGTGCTGGCACGAGGACTCTCGCAGGCGGCCTATCCATCAGGATTCGCTCCTCAGTCGGAGGTGGATCTCGTGGATGCTTGGTGGACTCGCGGCGGCTACGACGCACATGCGCCCCAGGCGCTAGCGAGACAGAGAGGGCTGATTGAGCTAGCACAGCGCAGCGCGCCGGATTTGGGGCGCAATATCCGAATACGTGACCTTTCATCTGCGACGCAAGATGTACTTCCGGCGTTAGAGGAGGATGGCTTGGTGCAGCAGGTGCGCCAGGGGCATACAGCACAGTTCAGTCATGACATATTTTTCGAATGGTCGTTTCTCCACTTGTTGCTGGATCAGGAGAATGACTGGATCGAGGCTCTGACCGCGGCCGGTGAACCGCCTGCCTTGGCGCGGGTGGTAGAACTGCTGTCGCAGGCGACTTATCTAATCCCTGATCAGTGGTCGCGCGAACTACGAGCGCTTGAGCAGGCTCAGGTGCGGCCGCAGTGGTTGCGTGCTTGGCTCATATCGCCTGTGTTCAGTCCACGCTTCACCGAGCACGTCGACATGTTTGCTGCGGAGTTGGCAGGCAAAACCCATCAGCTCTTCGGGAAACTCTTGGTGTGGATGCAGGCCGAGAAGACAACGCCTAATCCTTTGGTGTTGTCCGGAGTCCTTGGGGGTGATCTTGATGCTGCCGCACGCATTCGTATTGCGGATTCGCTAGGGTGGCCATCGGACTTCGCGGCATGGCGTCGCTTGCTGGTATGGATCATCCAAGAGGTCGACTCGATCCCGGATGCATACTTAAGCGACCTCGTCACACTGTTCGAAACTTGGCAGATCGCTTGCGCGGATTATCCTAACGGAGTGTCCCAGCGCATCGTCACGCAGTGTGCAGCCTGGTTGAATGCTATTGAGGATGAAGAGGTAAATCGCCGAGGCAGGTACAGTAAGCCGACGAGCAATTCTGCGCCGCGCGCCCCCCGAGAGCTAAAGACTGAACTGCGAGCGTTGATCCTGCGTGCGGCGCGGGCCTATCCGGATGTGGTGGGCGATTATCTTGCTAGGGTTGAGACAGTTGAACGCTGGTCCGACAGTGCATTCCGCGAACTCATGACCTATGCGCTGGTGTTGGCAGAAACACATCCGGCACAGCTCGCTCGGGTTGCCAGGCATTGGTTTCTGGAGGAATTGCCTGATGATACTTCCGCAAGGTGGCGGCGCGAAGCGCTCGAACAGAGTCGCCAGCGCAGAGAGGTTGAGGCTATTCCCCCGGAGAGCAGATCTCGACTCGACGAGCTCATGCTTTCAAGTCCCCCGATGATGCCTAACTCTTTCTCCCATCACGATTGGGATCGGTTATCGATCGGCGCTGATCATCAGGGTTATTTCCCTGCTTCGCCTCTGCGCGAACCGTTCCATTCATTGCTGATGCGCGATCCGGAAGTGGCGCTCGCGCTGATCCGCGATCTGGTGAACCACGCCACCACGGCATGGCAACAGCTGCATAGACACTGGCACCGCAGTAATACACCGTTACCGCTCGTACTGGAGTTTCCGTGGGGGAGGCACGAGTTCTGGGGAAGTGACCGGCACTACGTTTGGTTCCGTGGTCATGGCGGGCCGCAGGTTGTGGAATGTGCGCTTATGGCGCTGGAGCGTTGGGCCATCGCTCAGCTCGATGCCGGTCGCCCGCTGGAAGATGTGCTGCAACAGATCCTGGATGGGCACAACAGTATTGGCGTTCTGGGCATTGCAGTGCACCTCGCTCTGCGAGCCAAGGAAGCTTCGCCTACTACGTTGGCGCTGATACGCAGCCTCCGGCTGTGTCGGCTCGACTTGCAGCGCAAGGTCCAAGAGCACCAGTTGCAGAGTGCCGGACTGATCGGCTTTGAGAAGGGAAGCATTGATGCAACGCACCGACAAGCTGTTGCTGACAACATGCAGATGTCATCGCGCTCTTTGGAGCTGCGGGACCTGGTGCCGGTCTTCGTTCTTGGTGGTGATTCGACGCTGCGGGATGCATGTCGTAACGCACTAGATGATTTTCCGAATAGGCTGGAGTTCGCTACTCAAGAGGAGGCGCAGGATCCCGAGCAGGTGGCTGAACTGCGCCGTACGGCCGAGCTTTGGACTGAGCTGGGCCATATCGAGAACTACAAAGCTGAGTCGATCCCCGGCCGCAGCAATGCGGTCCAGATTTCGATGAGCAGTCCCCGGCATGAGGCTCCTGAAGTGCAACAGGCTCTGCAGCGCCATGCCCAGATGGGGCGCGAGACGGAGCTGTGGCTGTGGGTGGAGAAGTGCTTCAGCTCGAGTCAATGGGCGCCAGGATTTACGACCGAAGAGGCGGTCGCGCGTGCGATGGCGCTGACTGAAGCAGCTGCGGCAGGACGGTCAATTTCGCTGGTGCCAGGCAGCGGGCTCACCGAAGGCGCAATCGCAGGAACGGCTGCGGCCGTAATCTGCTTTTCCGATGTGGGCGAGCATAGGGCTTGGGCTGACTCCACCATAGAGAGTTTCTGCATCATGTGTGAGGCGGAGGCCGACGACACATTTGCCCGATCCGTGATTCCTTGGCACCCGAAAATCTTTGTGGCGCGTGCATTGGCCGCGCGTATTAAGTCGGGGAGCGAATATCCTGGTGACCGCGAGGAGCTCTATCGTCTCATCAGCCATCCCCTCGACTCGGTCTCCTTAGTTGCGCTTGAAGAAGTCGCCAGTTGCTGGGAGTGCGATGCACGCTTTGCTTGGTGCGGCCTGAACCTCAGGCTGCGGTTGGCACAACTCGTAAGGAGGCGAGACATGTACCGACTCGACACTGATGCGAGTCGGCAAATGGAAACAGATCGCCGAGTCATTGCATTAGCAGCTGCGCTCGATGAGTACAGGGGGCAAGGGCCATTGCCTGTTTGGGTACGCCCCCTGCCTTCTTGGCAGCAGATCGCCTCGGATGCCGAGAGTTCGTCTGTTTTTGATGAGGACGAAGAAGACGGTTGGGCAAGCACCGGTGATCTTTGGGATGGCCAATACGCCGCAAATGTCCTAAAGAACGTTCCGGTGGGGGCTGTCATGGCGAGCTCGTATCGAGCGCATTATGTAGATGCACTTGAGGGGTTCGTCAGTTGGACGCTAGACACGGTCAACCCGGCATGGCGAACCGAGCGACGTAGGGGGCGCGAGCGTGGCGACGGAAACCTCTATGAGTGGAAGGATCAGTTGGGTCGGACGCTGGCAAGCGTTGTACCTCATCTTCCTGGCGATGAGACCTTGCGCAGGCTGCTACGGCCGATCCTTGAGCAGCCCGATGAGATTGCAATGCAGCTACTCGCCCCGTTCACTGTATCGCTGGTTTGCAGTGAGGTTCTTGATGCGCTGGAGATCAGGGATGACACGTTACATTTGCTTCAGGTCGTGCTCGAGCGAACGCTAGAGAGCGATGACCTGCGCCGCTCGCGGTATAACGATGGACGCATCGGTGGGTTCGACCTACCGAATCTGATCAAGTCACTACTCTTCGTGATTGTGGAACACGCCTCTGAGGCTGCTCGCTTTGCCAACGGCAATTGGGACGACGTTTCCCGTGTTATGCCATTGATCAACCGCATGGTGCGTGCGGCTGGCTGGAACCCCTACGTCATGCGCCAGTTCATTACGTTATGTGAGCGTTCCGGTGCTGCATACCCGGTCGACGCGTTTACTGACCAAGTTCTGTCTCAGGTCGTTGATGGACACCTGCCTGCTGGGTGGAAGGGCTCCTCAGTGCCAGCCGCGCTTGCTGCCCTGGTGCAGTCACACGCCGATCGCTTACATCCATTGCCAGCGCCTCTAGCCCGTAAGCTGCTGCAGGTGCTTGATGCGCTGGTCGATCTTGGCGATCGCCGCAGCGCAGCCTTGCAGCAAAGCGAGTCATTTCGCGGTGTGTGTCTCGCTGGGATAGTTTGAGTCGATCCATGTTAGGACGGCTTCAATGACATCGCGCTCCTGGGGCTGATGCAGGGTGTCGCGTAGTACCGATGATACCTCCATCTTCATTGGCTACGGCCTCGTCGCACCAGGACTCTCAGCTCATCTCGGCGATTATCCTGAAGCTCGGCCCGTACGCCTGGCAGTCGGGCGCTAAAAGTCGCTGCAGCGACTCGCGGCAGCGTCGCAGAGCCTCGTCACGGGGCTCCAGCGGCAGGTAGGCCAGGTCGATATCGACCGAAAGGCGAGGTAATGGCTGCACGAAGAGGTTGATGGCCGTACCGCCCTTGAGGGCGAAGCATGGCTCGTCATTGAGAAACGGCAGCAGCGAGACCAACAGCCTGACCTGTTCGTGGTAGCGAGCTTCAATCGGCATGCAGGAATGCCTCCGGCACCGTCACGTGATACTCGCTGTCCAGCTTGCCGCCCTGGCAGAGCTGCCGCTTGCCTTTGCCGAGGTCCAGTCGGCGTGGATCCAGACGACCGTACCAGGCATGCCCGGCGTGGCGAGCCAGCACCAGGAAGACCCGCTTGGTTCTCACCGAACGGCATCCCTCCAGCAATCCCTGCAGCCGGCGAGGACGCAGCGTATTGAGCCCGCTGAAGGTATCCACCAGCTCGCTGCTGAACAGCAGCGCATTCGGCATCACGGCGATCCACTCCAGGACCGCTCGCTCGGGGGTCGATACCTGCAAGCTGAAGGCCCTGCCATCCGGCTTGTAGTCCAAAAAGCTACCGGGAAGGTACACTGGCAGGCCCTTTTCAGAGTGGAGCACCATCCGCTCTGCCCACTCGGCGTCACTCAACCACCGGGGCAGCCGAGCGGCCTCCTTGCCATACAGATGTGTCGTGCTCTCCCCCATCGGCAGATAGTGGGCAAAGCCATGCAGTGCCAGGGCCGTCTGGCCACCCGGCCAAAGCGGTGGTAAGCCCGTGTCGTCGCTCGTCTGCAGGGCGAAGACAGCGCTCTCCCAGGTAAGAGGCTCCCCCGCTTGGCAGTAGGCGCCGTACCCCACGCGCTGCAGCCAGCCACTGCCGGCCAGCTTACGCGCCTGATCCGAGGTGACGCCATGTGACGCCAGCCAGGCGGTCGTCACGACGGCCCCATACGGGATCTTGTGCAGCAGCTGGTTTATTTTCACGTTAAAAAGCGGCCTTAAACTCCGTTCTCAGAGTGAAGAATAAACCACGCTGGTTTATTTTCAAGCGCAAAATCGCCATTCAAGGCCGCTTTTTACAAAGAATTTAAACCGAAAGCTGAGTTTACAGCCCTGCTTGAGCCCTAATTCAGCGGGAGGAGCTTGAGGGACGAAGCCAGGCAGAAGGCCGCTGCAGAGGACAAAGCGGCCACACATCACGTCAATCCTGATAGTGCGTGTACTTTTTCGCACTTCCCTTCACTTGGTCGGCGGGATACTTCTCCGCATTCTTCTCCATCTTCTCCTGGCATGCCGCTTCGATATCCACGTCCAGCTTGCCCGCAAGCCGGATCAGGTAGAGCTGAACATCGGCAATTTCGTCGCGCACGGCGGCCAGTTGCTGCTCATCCAGTTCCCTGGACTGCGCCTCGGTCAACCACTGGAAGCACTCCTGCAGTTCAGCTGCCTCTACCGTTAGCGCCATGGCCAGGTTCTTGGGCGAGTGGAACTGGTCCCAGTCGCGCTCGGTGGCGAACTGGTCCATAGCGTCTCGGAGCTGCTTGAACGGGTCTGACATCTAGGGCTCACCTGGTTCTGCGGTATCGGATAGCGGTGAGCATGCCTGCTCAGCCGCTCGCTATCCAGCCAGCATCGGCATAGGCGGCGATCCGGCCGCCCACTCGCTCACAGCACAGAGAGGAATTCACCGATGACCTTCAGGTCCTCAAGCTCGTCCTCGAGCACGATGTCCTTGTAGCCGAAGGCGTTGGTCTGGGGCTTCAGCACGATGCGCTGGTTCACGAACTCGCCGTACTCCTCAATCTTCTCGCTCTGGTATAGCTTGATGGTGAAGCTGCCGCCGTGGTCCGGGTCCTCGATGGCGCGATGCTGCACCACGACGACCTTGCCCTGCCGCGTGCCGCCTGGGTTCATACGGAACAGACACCAGGCGCCGTTGGGGATACGCCGATTCATCGACTCCCCCACTACCCGGCTGACGAACAGGTCAGGGCTCGCACGCATGAAGTCCGGCAGTTCGACCCAGTGCTCAGCGTCGGCGATCTGCATCTCGCTGAACTCGCCGGCGGCGAAGCTCAAGTCGTACACGGGCACATGGCGCTCGAATGGTGCGGCCTGGTCACGCGTCACGATGGGAAGGTGCAAACCATCCAGCGTCTCGGCCTCTTCAGCCTGATCGGTATGCTCGGTGGCTGCCTGCGAACGAGCAAAGGCCGCGAAGTACTCGCGGGTCTCGGGATCCGTGGCATAGACGTAACAGCCCTTCTGGCCCCGTGTCATCAGCGTGCGATAGGTGTTCTTGATGATCTGGTCCGCCAGGGCACGGGCATGCTCGGGCTGCTCCTTGAGCAGTTTCTTGTAGCCATGCACCGAGCGGTCCTGCCCTGCCCGCTTGGCCGCGTCCGTCACCACGCGACCGTCACGAATCACGAAGTCGTCCCCGATGATGACACCGACGTAGTCGAACTCGAGCCCTTGGCAGGTGTGGATACAGCCGACCTGCTCTGCTGAGCCCTCGGCGATCGCCCACAGCATGCCGTCATCATCGAGGTTCCACTGGGCGGCGAAGCCATGTTCGGGAAACACGATGTCCATGGCGTGCTTGTCCTTCTTGCTCGCCCAGGGCCAGCAGTAGCCTGCCACCATGCGTGCCTTGTTGGCCTTGCGGTTCTTCTCGAGAATCGCCCGGCGCATGGCATTCGGGTCATCGAACACCTGGAAGTCGTAGTCGATGTCCTCCAGGTCGGTGTTGGCCGTGGTGCGAATCTGAAGGGCGTGATCGAGCCATGCCAGGTAACCGTCCGAACCGTTGCAGCGAAACTGCGACGCCAGCTCTAGCTCGTGGACATCGGCTCCAGACTCCGCCGCCCGTCGCCGGATCTCCTCTACCGTCCCCACGTCCTTCAGCGTCACGCGCTGCGCTTCATCGATGAAGAAGATCGAGAAGCGTGAGGCAGCGATCACCTCCTTGATCTGGCTCTCGCCCAGGTTCTGGTACATGCCGGACTTTTCATTCAGGCGGTGCGCCTCGTCCACGATTAGGGCCTGGAAGGTATCCGGCTCGGCGTTGACGTAGCTGCCCGAGCCCTTGAACAGGTTGTCGATGTGGGTCTTCTTGCGCGTGCCGGTCAGCTTCTTCTTGAAGACTTCCCGCGGGGCCGAGTTGCGCGACACGTACTGGGTCATCATCTCGCGCTTCGTCAGCTCCACCAGCAGGTTGATGGCCACCACTGACTTGCCGGTGCCCGGCCCGCCCTTGACGATCAGGCACTGCTTGTTGCCTTTTCCCGCACGATGAGCAAGATCAAGCGCGGTTTCATAGACCAGTTTCTGCTCATCGATCATCAGGAACTCGGCATTGCCCTGCATCATCGAAGCCAGGGCATCCGCCAGGTTCTTGCTCGGCTTGATCACACCGTGCTCGATGCGATACATGATGTCGTTGCTGTCGCCGTACTTGATGTGCTGGCTCAGAAACTTCGACAACCTCAGGGCATCCTGCGAGATGAAGACCGGCGCACGGCTTGTGTGGTGCTCGTAGAAGGAGTCATTGATGGCATCGGCCTGCTTCATGTTGTGCAGGTAGGCACAGGGCACCAGACCGATCGATTCGGAGCGTACCGTCTCGTTGTAGTCCTCAATCAGCGCGCCATAGGACCATGCCTGATACGACGGGTGATTGGTCTCGCGGATACCGCCACCAAGCTGAGTACGCACGATAGCATCCTTCTTCGTCACCTCGACGGACTGCCACTGTTTCAGTTCCACGATGACCGCGGCGTCGTCCCGCTGAGGGTTCTTGCCGGTCAGGATGAAGTCCACACGGCGGTTGGTCAGCGGGATGTTGTATTCGATGGCCACTCCAGCCGACGCGGGAATTCCCTCATCGAGCAGAACGCTCATCATGAAGCGAAGGGAATTCTCCCATGACGTCACCTCACTGCGCGGCGAGTTGCGGTTCAGTCTGCGCGCCACCTCGTTCTCGATGGCATCGCTTATTACGTTCGCACGCACATCATCGATGAACTGCTGCTTGGTGGCGTTATAGACCAGCATATCTTGGAGAATTCCCTTTTTCTAAGACGCTTATTAACTTTCGGCAGTCGAGAGCAAACCTTAATTTTTCAACGAACATGATACACGCGATGCAATCCCCCTACAGCCGCCACGCAGGCCGGATGCCCCCCGCTCAAGGTATCTCCCCACCTCCGGTTTTTCTGATTGAAGGTGAATACCGGGCCCGCTAGAGTAATTAGCGAATACTAATTTTTAGCATCGCTAGGCTCGTTAAACGTGCCAGTAGACCGGCTCTTCGTTGACCCGTATTGCGTAGGAACACGTTTTGAAAGCCAACCTTATACATAAGTGGATCTTTGAAGCTATGTGCTATATGCCACCCGCCTTCCACTCTGCAGAAACGGTAGTGGAACAGGCGTTAAGCTGATGACCTACGATCGCCCTTGGAAGTCGTTTCAAGAGCAGCTGGCCTTGCTCACCGAGCGCGGAATGCAGGTCGACGATGAAAGCGCCGCTCTGGAATACCTGGAACGCGTCGGTTACTACCGGCTGAGCGCCTATTGGTACCCCTTCCGGGTCTTCGAGACCGTCGGTCATGACCGACATGGCCGGCCAATCACTCAAGCAACGGATCAGTTCGTTGCCAACACTCACTTCGTCGACGCGGTGCGGCTTTACCTCTTCGACAAGGAACTTCGGCTACGCCTGACCGATGCCCTTGAGCGCCTCGAGATCGCGCTGCGGGTGGATATCGCCTATCTGCTCGGGGAGCGGGATGCCTTCGCGCACCTGCACCGAGACACCTTCCATCCCTCCTCCGCGCGCCGCAAATCCGGACGTGACCCGCGCGACAGCTTCGAGAAGTGGCAGGAGCGCTGCGAGGGTATGGAAAGGCGCTCAAAGGAAGACTTCGTCAAGCACTATCGGCAAAAGCACGGGCCGCGGCTGCCGATCTGGGTCGCCGTCGAGACCTGGGACTTCGGCACCCTCTCGCAACTCTTCGCCATGATGAAGGTGCCGGACCAAATACGGATCGCGCAGAAATATGGCGTGCAGGACTGGAAGGTCTTCCAGAGCTGGCTTCGCTCGCTGAACTACCTGCGCAACGTCTGCGCCCACCACAGCCGGCTCTGGAACCGCAACGTCATCGACCAGCCCAGGCTGCCCAAGCTTGGCGAGCTACCATGGTGCGACGCGTTCCGTGACGAACAGCGGCTCGCCCGTCCCTTCCTGCTACTGGGCATCATTCGGCACATGACCAAGGTGATTTGCCCGAATACCGGCTGGCATCAACGCTTACAGACACATCTAGAGAGTTTCCCGACACCACATGCCGAGAGGAGGCTATCGCTGGAGGACATGGGGGCTCCACCGGGCTGGGAGCGCTGGTGGGCTGAGTAGCGGGCGAGAACACAAATAAGAACCCCCGCGTAAGCTCATGAGAGCCAAGAGGCGGGGGCCGTGTTAGTCCTAATTTTAGGACCATGGCGTCATCATCACAAGACTTTCTTGTAACTAAAAGGGAAAGGTCGCTCTGTCCGAGGGGGCCGGGTCTGGGTCAACATTCCCAAGGCCGGCTATGTGGGCGCCGGAAAGTGATTATCCGCATCTTCACTGGGCAACCGATGCAGACGACGAGGAGACTGCGGGGTACCTCGTACCGATTCGCTGGATCGCTTCTTTCCCGGCGTCCCAGGCGTTCAGCGAAGTCGGCCTGTTCGGCAACCAGAACACCGCCTGCAAGCCGACGACGCCAAAGTGGGAGCACACCGTGGCACGGCTGAAGCAGGCCTGGAAAATCGACGAGTCTTGGTGAGTCTCAACGCGTGCATGTGGTGTTGCAAAGCTGGTGCCACCCCCTCAAGACAGATATTCCGAGTAGCTTTCGGCGAGCTTCTGGATGTTCTCGTCCATGTATTGCAAATGCGCTTTCATGGCGCTTTCCGCAGCGTCAGGATCGCGGTTGGCGATGGCGTCGATGATCCGCGTGTGTTCTTCGACGATGGCGGGCACGCGCTCTTCGTTGAGAAACAGCATCCGCACTCGGTTGATATGCAGCTGAACGTGGTAAATGATTTGCCAGACTGAGGGTTGCCCAGCGATGTCGGCAATCTTCTGATGAAGCTCTTCGT